>OJPI01000002.1_pt1 | contig 249518 bp, 214 predicted proteins | sample 1598461 | NCBI WGS metagenome assembly OJPI01 (sample SAMN03922483, study PRJEB24848) | human gut metagenome | isolation source: stool sample | host: Homo sapiens | place: Germany | collected 2011-05 | reverse complement strand
CGAGATGCTCAGGAGTCTCGTGGGCTCGGAGATGTGTATAAGAGACAGCCCTTCTCCATCGCCGCTGCCCCCCATCTTCCCTCCAACTCCGCCCCGCTCTCTGCCATCCGCCCTTCACGTATGCCCGCCCCGCCACTCTCTGCCCCATTGCCCCTTTGCAAAAAAATACCCACCGGGTGAAAAAAAAGCTTGATTATTTCAAAATTATATTATATCTCATTCTTGTTTTGCACGACAGTGCCCGAAAGGTGCCCGCCTGCAAAGGCGGAAAATGCAGAACCGCGACCGCCCCGTATTACCGGCGGCAGAAGCGTAAATGAGCGCCATCCCGGCTGACCGGGACAAAGGCGTAAAAAGCGCCCCGGTACCCCCGGAAAAAGGCGCAGGATGTGCGGCCATGGCGGAATTGGTAGACGCGTAACGTTGAGGTCGTTATGGGCTAAGCCCGTGGAAGTTCAAGTCTTCTTGGCCGCACCAGAATTTTCTGTATTGTATTATAAACGGGTATCCGCAGCTGTTGCGGTTTTTGAAAAGCGCCGGAGGGCGCAGGGAGGGGCGATGCTGAGAATTTATCGGACCGAAGAAGACGGCAGGCTCACAAAACTCAAAAAAAACAAGATTCTCCCCATGACCTGGTGCTCGCTCGTCAACCCGAACGAAGAAGAGCTGCTGCAGGTATCAACCGTTTTGCACGTTGACTACGACCTCCTTAGCAATTCGCTGGACGCCGACGAGCGCTCCCGCATTGAGCAGGAAAAAAATTCGCTGGCCATCATCATCAACCTGCCGCTTTTGGACGACGAGGGCAATTTTGACACTCTCCCCTGCGGCCTGGTCATCACCCCCAAAAACTTCATCACCATCTGCGCCCGCGACAACCGCGTTATGAATTCTTTTAACCGTTCGACCGCCAAAACGTTCGACACCCGCGACCGCGCGCGCTTTATGCTGAATATTCTGTACAAATGCACCCAGTTTTATTTAAAGTACCTGAACATCATCAACAAGCGCACCGACGAACTTGAATACGCCCTGCGCAAAACCACTTCCAACAAAGAGCTTTTCCAGCTGATGGAAATCCAGAAGTCGATGGTTTATTTCACCACCGCGCTGAAAGACAACCACCTCGTGCTCTTAAAACTGCTGCGCCTGATGCGCACCCCCGCCGTCGCCAAACTTGCCGGCTTCGGCAATGACGACGCCGACCTCCTCGACGACGTGATTATTGAAAACAAACAGGCGATAGAAATGGTGGATATGCACCGTTCCATTTTGGAAGGCATGATGGACGGCTTCGCCAGCATCATCAACAATAACGTTAACCTGGTGATGAAATTCCTCGCCGCTATCACGATTATCCTCTCTATCCCGACCATGCTCGCCTCGTTCTGGGGCATGAACGTCCCGGTGGCATTCGCCGGCGACCCCAACGGCTTCTGGCTCGTGATGGGCATCTCCGCCATAGCAACCGTCATGACGATTATCTATTTCCGCCGCAAGGGAATGTTCTGACCGGCCTCTCCTCCTCCCGGTATTGCCTGTACCGCTGGCACTTGCCTGTGCGGCTGCTTTCCAACACCCTGCATCGCCTATCCCACCTGCACTCTGCACCCACTGCCCTCCTACACCTCCCTTCCACAGCTGCCCCCGCTGTACCGCCTGCACTCTGCGGCTGCTTTTCTGCACTCTGCGGCTGCTTTCCTGCACTCTGCGGCTGCTTTTCTGCACTCTGCGGCAGCTTTCCTACACTCTGCGGCGATAATACGGCACCAGTTCGTCCAACGCGCGGCACAACAGGTTCTTTATCTCATCGTTGAAATACAGCCGTTCCCGCGTGCTCGCCCCTTTCGGCGCCCGGATTTCCTTTTCTTCCAGCACGATTTTATACAGCACCGGCACAAACGGCGCCGACACCTTTTTCAGCGCCCGGCGGAAATTTTCCGCCCCGATGCCGGTCTGCCAGTCGTCCCAGCCGCTGCCGCCGTCGACTTTCGGCATTGCGTAATCGCGCACCTGCAGCTGTCCCTTCCCCCATTTCAGAAAATCCGCGTACAGCATCGTTCCCGCCAGCAGCCTGTCTTCCGCGCTGTAAAGCTGGCGGTATCCGTCCGCTATGTAATATTTTTTGCTGAGCCACCCCTGTTGAAAATACCTGCCCAGCAAACTCGGCTTTCCCGCCGCCTTCGCTTTATCTTCTGTCATCATCAGTGTCCTCCTTTCGCATAAACATAATCCAACACGCGGTCAAAATCCGCAAACAGACCGTTTTCCACTGCCAGCCGGTATTTCCTCCCGCGCGAAAACGCCTTAAATTCCGCCTCGGAATACAGTTTTTTCAGCTCAACTTCCAACACATATTCCACCGCTTTGCAGTATGTCGGAAACAAATGGCGGCAGCGCCCGGCACGAATATCCTCTTCCATCAGATAGCTTTCCGGCGAAAGCGGCAGGCACGGCTTCTCCGCCTTTTTCGCCCGCGAATACAGATAGCTCCTGAACCGTGCCGGATTGGGCGCAAAGTTGGTATCCTCGCTCTTGCGGTAAGATTTGATTCCCGCCAGGATATCCCCTTGCGTGTATGGTTCCAGCATTTCCTCCCAGATTTCCGTTTCCAACGCCGACGGCCTGGCAAAATTCGGATATACCTGTTTGATGTTTAAGAAAAAATAGTCGCTTTTCTGACTCATGAGTTCCCTCCGTTAATGAGTGTTTGTTTAAGTTCAAATGTCCGGTCATAAAGTTAGTCGCGCATTTCTCCCCCGCCGCCCGGTTCCTCGCCCGAAACGCCGCCCGGTTCCTCGCCCGAAACGCCGCCATTTCCGCCGCAGCCGCTCTCGTTGCCCGTGCCGTTGACACTGCCCGTACCGTCGGCACCGTCCGCATCACGCAGCACCCGTTCCTCAAGCTCCGACCAATACCCCTCGTCATCAACAGCCGCAGCATCTTTTGCCGCCCGAAAGCCGTTCTTCGCCGCGCCGTATCCCGTATCTGCCCCGCCGGTAAAACCGCCCGCCCTGTAACCGCCTGCCGGGCTTCCCGCCGCATAACCTGCCGCCAAACCTGTTTCCGCCGCTTCGCTGCAGGCACGCCGGTGCCAGAGCCGTACCGTTGCCTTCCAGTTTTTGATTGCCGTCCGCCCGACGCACCAGCCGTGGGAGTCATAAAAATCGACAAACGTCGCCGCATCGACTTTCAGCCCCTCCGCCGAAACAAACGCCTGCACTTCCGCCGCCGACGGCCGTTGAAAAACCGGCAGCGAAATTTTCCGTTCCGAAAATAAATTATTTTTATTATTTAAAATATTATTTTCTTTTGCTTCTTTTCTTTTGCCGCAGCAATGCTGAAGCAGCGGTTGAACATTGTTCTGATGTCCGCTGCCGCCGCCTGCGGCAGAAAAAGCGCCGCCCGCCGCCGCCGTGCCGTTCCCCGAAACCGCAGCTTTTTCAGCAGCTTTTTCAGCAACATCTTCCGCCGTATTTGCAACCACCGCATTCTCTGCCGTTGCAAACAAATCCGGCATATCGTCCGCCGCCCCGTCATCACCGCTGCTGCCCGCGTTTCCGCGCCCGTTAACATTCCGCCGCCGTGCCGCGCCGCCTTTGGCGCCGATGTCGCGCATACGCTGCCGTTTCGCAGCCATATCCTGTTGCAGCAGCATAATATAGCGGCTGATGTTTGCTACCGTTTCGTCGACGGCGGATAAAGGCGCCCCTGTAACCGCCCCGGCGCCCATATCCGCAGCACCGCCTGCCGCTCCCGTCGCACAATCAAGCAGCATCTCCAGCAGCAGCCCCTTCTGTTCCCGGGTCAGCCCCGCAATAATATATTTAAGATTGGTATGAAAAATAATCTGATCCATTTGTTTCCCCGTTGCCACGAATTACCCCTCGCGCACAAGCCGGCCGCTCCCGGCAGCCTGCCCGCGCAATCCGCCGCCCGCGCCGAAACGCCGGCAGCCAGTCTCTCCGATAGTCCGATAAAAGTAGTCCAAATAGTCCGATAGTCCTGAAACGGCACCGCCGGTATCTTCCGCACACGGCGCCAAAGCTCCCGTCCCGAAACAGGGCTCAAACACCCGTCCCGCACACGGCGCCAAAGCCTGCCCCTGCATCCGGCTCCCTGCACGCTCCGCACACTCCCGCGCGCACCCTGCATACAGCCTGATATATAACCCTGTATATACTGCAAAAATTGGGCTTGACTTTTAGGCACTTTTAATATATGATAATTAATACATTGTCAATATTAAAAAACATACTTGGCAAAAAAAATTATTCTGATAGCGTAGCATAAAAAGGAGATATTACTATGGCAGATTTACAAACAATCCGCAAACGGCTGGAAAAGTATATCTTGGACAGCAACCACACCTTTCGCGAAGTATCGCTGAAAATCGGGCGCAAGGACTCATACATCCAGCAGTATGTCAAATACGGCTTTCCCAAGCGGCTGAACGAAGTCGACCGCAAAAAAGTCTGCCAGCTGTTAAACATCAGCGAAAAAGAATTGATTGACGACGAGCTTCTGCAAAGCGGCGCCGCCCTGCCCCCGCTCTTTGAAAACGACGACCTGACCGGTTCGGCGGCGGATTTTGTGGCGATAGACATCTGCGCCGCACGCCCCGGAACCGAGCTCCGCGACAACGTCGTCGGGCGTATGGTGCTGAATTTTGCGGAATTCGGCAGCTGGTGCGCGGGCAACCCGTTCAGCCTGCGTTTTATCCGCCTCGACGGCGACTATATGGAACCGACGCTCCCCAACGGCAGCCTTGTTATGTTCGATTCCGGCGTCTGCGATTACAGCGGCGACGGCATTTATGTTATCGAAACCGGGGGCGACGTCCAGATTAAACGCCTGCAAAAAACCGCCGCCGACACCTACGCGCTGAAAGTCGACAGCCCCCGCTATCAGGATTTGTACCACAAAAAGAACAAGGTGAAAATCCTCGGCCGCGCCGTCTTCTGCCTTTCCGGCCGTCCGCTGTAACCCGCCGCGCCCTTGCCGGCTGAGCCCGTTCCTTCCGCCCGGTAAAATCCGCACGCACACCGGACCGCCCGCCGCGCCCGTCCCGAGTTATCAACATCGTCCATATATTCGGCTATATAATCAGCACTTTTCTGCCGCATTTTGCCCATCGGCGCCAATGCGAAAATATTGAAATCAATATACGAAACACCTATATATTATGAAAATTAATATACAGAAAAGGAAAGTATATGAATATCAAGCAGAAAATCGCCCGCCTGAAACAGCAAATCCGCCTGCGCGAAACCGCCGATGACGGTTATTACCTTTCGCGCCAATACAAGGAAGACGCCCGCGCCCTCTATGAGCTGGAAAGGCAGCTCCCGCCCGCCGGCGCGCCGCGGCAGCCATCCCGGACTTAAAACTGCCTTGCTGCCCCGGACTTAAATCCGCACCGCCGCCCCGGACTTAAAAGCCCCGTTCGCACAATTCCCTCAGCCAGCCTGCCCTTTATCGGCAAATGTGCCGGGATTAAAACGTATAGCGCATACCGAGGGAAAACTCCAGCATATCGTCAATATATTCGCTGTCCAGCACGACATAGCGCACCATGCCCCGCAGTGCCCAATGGCCGGTGATGTTATACTGTGCGCCGGCGCCGAAGCGGTAGCCGACGTTGTCGTCCGAACCGCTGAACTCGTGGATGCCGTCGCTGTATTTCAGCTTAACGTCAAATTCATATTTGCCGACACCCGCTGCCGCTACCAGTTCCAACTGGTCGTTCAACGGCAGAAAGCCCAACGCGTCCACGCCGTACGCAGTATAATCGCCTTCGGTGCGCCATTCGTCGTCAGCCGTTTTTTTCGCCGTATTTGAGGTTTGGTAAAACACCTCTACGCCCCAGTTTCTGCCGATGCGCAGCCCTGCCGCACCGCCGACAAACATTGCCCGGTCTTTTAAGAAATATTTTTCCTCTGAACCGCTGTAGCCGATATCCGTTGTTCCCGCGTCTACGCCCAGATACGGACGGAGCGTGTTGACCGGCTGCGCGGTTATTGCCGGCTGTGCGACACGGCTGTATCTTCGGTCTTCTCTCTGCGCAGGCGGAATGCGAACATAGCGCCCCTCGCCGGCAGAACGGTAACGCACGGCGCCCCCGTCTTGTCTGTATGCGGCGCCATGTTCCACACGCCTGCCGTATGCTTGTTCTGAAGCATAATCATACAGTTGAGCGTGTGCGGGTTGGTAAGCGATTGCGGTAAATATGCCTGCTAATATCATCAGTTTAGTCATCCTGACTTCCTTTCATCTTTATATGTAAAAGAAAAGTCACCCTTTGTAAAAAGAGGTGACTGGAAGTTGGAAGACCATAACGAGATAGCCGCAGTATATTCACATATTTACATACGCTTATTTTACTACCTTCCAGTCATAAACTAAAAGGCTTTCAAAAAGCTCCGTCTAAATATAGACGCTCGTTATGGGGCTTCCACTCCCCAGAACCCCAATCCGGCATTCCATAATTAGGGTATATTATTAAACCTTAATATTTAATTAATTGCATACAAAAAATTTCAGTCATAAGGTGACTGGGGTTGGAAGGCCATTAACGAGAATAGCAGTTTTTTGCTTACACAAAAAACCCCCAGTCACAAGACTGTTGGGCACAAATATCGTTTTATGCTACGTCGTTAATAAATAAAGAGGCTTCCACTCCTCAGAAATACCTATCGATATTCCATACCGCAATATATACAATACCTGTTTATAAAAGTCAAATAAAAAAAGCCACCTATACAGGCAGCTTATTTAAAGCGAGTGGAGGTTGGAAAACTGTACAACGTCAGCTGCGCTTATTTGCCATAGGCTTATTCGCGCTCTCCACCCATAAGGTGACTGGAAGTTAGAACCTGCTTAAGAAACAGCGCAGTATATTCACGCAAGCGCTTATTTTACTGCCTTCCAATCCGTAGTAAGACCGGATGTTGAAATCTGCTCGAGAAACAGCGCGGCTTATTTGTAAAGCTTATTCACCGCCATCCGGCGATTAGCTATCTTATACGTCCCCGCTCAAAAGTCAAATAAAAAAAGCCGCCCATACAGGCAGCTTTTCTTTCGTTCGCCCTCCCGTTACGGGAAAGGCGCTAGTACGGGTGCTTCGCATAATACTCTTCCGCCACCGCCGGGAAATTTTCCTTGAGCAGCGACAGCGCCTCCCAGCACATGGAATGAAACGCGATGTATTGCCGCACGGCTTCCGTTGCCCCCAGCTTGACCAGCTCGACTTCCGCCTGCCAGCACATGCCGTGTTCGGGACTGTAGCGGGAAATCAGTTCCTTTATCAGCTCCCCGTTGCCGCGGTTAATCAGCGCCACCTGCGCGTCGTCGCTGAGCCAATAGCCCGCCACGTACTTTTTGACCGCCGCCGGCGTCGCAAACTTGACAAAGCTCACGTCGTCCCGGTGCCGGAATTGCGTCAGGCAGTCGTCCAAACTCTTGCTCGCCAGCACTTTAAACAGCTTCTGTTCGTTCTCCGGCGCAAAGCGGTAACCGCCCATGCAATACAGATGTTCCACATGCAGCTTGAGCCATTCCGCGTCAAAATTGCGTTTCCACAACACCTCTTGCGCTTCCGCCGCCAGCGGGCATGTCATCAGCAGCAGCTGGATAAGATCCCGGTCGTACGACGTCAGAACTTCAACCTGCAATTCCGCCGGCAGGGCTTCCGCCGCCAGCGTTTCCATCAGTTTGCCGAAGTCTTTGGCCTTGGCCGCTTTTTTGCGAAACAGGCGGTAAAACCGGTACACGATGGTCTTAAACGCCGCATAGTTGCGCTCTTCGACAATCTTTCGTTTCACGTTTTCGCTGATAACCCATTTGTTGGCATACGCCGCAAACAAAGACGGATTGTCCCGGTGCAGCAGGGCATAAACCTGGTCGTCGTTTTCCAGCGGATTAAACGCCAGATACACGCGCACCGCCTCGTTGCTCCCGGTTTTAATCAGATATTCCGGGTCGGCCAGGCGGCGCATTTTGGCAAAGTCGCGCAATGCCTCCACCTTATCGCAATGAATAAGGCAACGCTGGGTTTCCTCGGTCAGGCCGTAATAGTTAAGATACGTCAGCCGGATGTCGGCCGGGGCTATTTGGACAAAAACCTTTTCCGCGTCTTTGGAAAAACGGAAACGGTTGATGTAGCTCTTAACGGCCGCGGGAGAAAAATGCTCCAGCAAAACCAGTTCTTCATGCAAATCCAGGGGATGTTCACTTGTCAGGCTCTCAAAATAAGCCTTTAGCTCATTATCGGCATTCCGCTCGATAAGGCTGATAATTTTGTTGTTCATAATAGGAATTATATAAAAATTAAACACTAGAATTATATCACTCTGCCCAGATATATAGACAATATTTTTCAATTAGTCAACCCAAAAAAAATTTGACTTTTGGCAAAAAAGGATATATCTTATCAGGTAAATAATATGTTATGGAACAGATAAGGAGCAGATTATGCTGAACAAGTCATACATTTTGGCGGGACTGGCGGCGTTGGCGCTGGCAGGCTGCACCCGCGAGGTCTATTTGCAGCCCGTGCCGTGCGAACCGGAATGCCCAAGCTGTCCGTGTTTCGTCGGCGCTTCCGAGTGCTGTCCGGAAACTGCGGTGCAGACCGTCGTTACCACCTATCAGGTTTATGACGTTCCCGCGCCGACGGTTACTTATATCCCTTGCGACAATGGCGTCCGCCGCTGCCGCACCGTCTGCCGCGAAGTCCGCGTCGAACAGTAACCCCGCCCGCGTACACGTCCCCATACCAAAAGATACCCGAAACCGTCTGGTCTCGGGTATCTTCATAAGCGGTGCTTCATCTCTCTGAATCCTTCTGATGGGCTCCAGAGAAAAAATATTGCTTTTTCTTCTGACTCCACCCGCCTAAATTCTGCCTGCGCTCGCACGCCTGCAGAAAATCCTCTATGTTTCGCGAAACTGCCGCTTCGTGCCCGGCACTCGCTGCCAAACCTCGCGTCCTCCGCCTTACCGCGCTGTCCTGCCGCGCCGCCATCTTTGCCGCGCCATCTCTGCCGCGCCGCATCCGCCCGGCATCCCGCGCCCTTTCCTCTTCGGACCGGCAGCCGCGCAACCTGCCTTACTGGCGTTTCAGCCGTAAAATCAGCCCGCGGTACTCGTTCACAAAATTATACTCTTCCTCCGTAATCTGCGTGCCGATAATATTATCGCGCTCCCGCTGCAAAACGTCTACCTGCGTTTTCATCTCAAACGGCAGCCGCCGCTCGTCGATTTCCGTAGATAAAAACGCAATCGTTTCATCCAGCCGCGCCACGCGGTCATAAACGTCATACATGTCAAACAGCTTTTTCACCCGCACCAGAAAAGCCTGAGGCTCCCAGTTCATGCGCTTGAGCTGCTGTTCCAAAAATCTCGGGCACGGGCTCGGAAACGCCCCGTTGGCAAATTCTTCCAGTTCTGCGGAAGCCGTCGGCATTTTCATAATTTCCTGCACCGTCAGCAGCAGATGCATAAACTCCGTTTCGTCAAACGTGCGGGATATGCGCGTTATCAAAAACCGCGGCACCTGGTCTTCAAACACCTTCTTCTGCAGGACGACGTTGCTGATGGCAAGGTAAAGGACAAAACTCATGCCGGCGGCGTACAATACAGGCTTCAGCAATTTGCGCTTCGCCACGCGTACCAGCTTTTTCCTTCTGCTCATCTTTGCCATAACAAACGAATTCCCCCGTTAGATTCGCAGCTATAATAGGGGATAAAAATAAATTATGCAACAAAAAAGAATTCCGGCTGAATAACCGCCCGGCCGGGTTGCATCCGCCGTCCCAAACCGGCATAACCCCGAACAACGCAGCTCCGAACAGCGTAGTCCCAAACCAGCGCCGTTCCAAACAGCGCAGCCCCGAACCAGTGTCGCTCCGCGCCCCCCGCATAGCCTCAAAACCCTCGCTGTCCGCCCCTGCCTGCATAGCTTCAAACAACGCAGCCCCGAACCTGCGCCACACAGCGCCTCGCTTGCGCCCCCGCGTCCGGCTGCACAATCTCAACACCTTCACAGGCCGAGCCCCGGCATCAACGCCGCTAGTTCGCCTATTCTCCGCCGGCACAAGCCACACGCGCCGGTTCATACCGCTCCGGCATATCGTCTTCTTCCGGCAGCGCCCGTACCTCTTCCGCTTTCAAAGCCCGGAACCCCTGCGCCACGACATACGTTTCCGGCGACTTTTCGCGGCTTGCGTCCGGCTTGTAATGGCTGACCTTGGCAAAGTTCTTTTTCATATCCGCCAGCAGCATGCCTTCCGCGCCGCCCTGAAACACCTTGGCGATAAATATCCCGCCCGTCGCCAGCACCGTTTTCGCAAACGCGTACGCCGCCTCGACCAGCCCGATGGTGCGCAGGTGGTCTGTCTGCTGATGCCCGGTCGTATTGGCCGCCATATCGCTCATCACCACATGCGCGCGTTCACCGCCCAAAAGCAACAGTAACCTTTCGTCCGCCCCCTCTTCCGTAAAGTCCTGACAGACAAACGTCGCCCCCTCCAGCGGTTCGGTCGGCAGAATGTCAAGCCCGACCAGCTTCCCCGTGCCTTTAAGCTTCGCTGCCGCCACCTGCGACCAGCCGCCCGGCGCGCAGCCCAAATCGACAATCACCTTGTTGCGACCGAGAAAATGGTATTTTTCGTCCAGCTGAATCAGTTTGAACGCCGCGCGCGACCGGTAGCCGAGCCGTTTTGCCTCCGCCACGTACGGGTCGTTGAGCTGCCGCTCCAGCCACCGGTTTGATGACGAAGTATGGTACTTCGCCTCTTTGAGCTTGACGGTGAGCATCTTCCGCCCCCGCACTTCCTTTGCCGATTTCGTCAGTTTTGCCATAGCCCGGCCTCCGTTTTCGTTTCAACCCCGGTTTTCACCCGGTTCTCCGCACATTCTTCCGCTGCCGGCAACAGCACCCCGGCTGTGTCCTCTTCCGGCTCATTCGCGGACAGCTCTGCCGGTTCACCCAGGCCGCCCCGCTCTTCCGCCGCCGGCAACAGCGCCCCGGCTGCATCTCCTGTATCCTCTTCCGCCGCCAGTTCGGCCACAATCGCCTCCTGCGCGCTTTTCAGCGACGCCGTCAGCTCCGCCTCACCCAGCGCGCGGAATATCGTGCGGAAAATCACCAGCGCCGCCACAAAAATCTTCGCCCGCTGCGGCCCGATATAAACCGATTCCGCGCGTTTGGCATACGACAGCGGCAGAATTTCGCCGATAACCCTGTCCAAATCCGCCGTCGCCACCGTAACGCCGTCGGACGCGAATTTGTCATACTTCGGCATCTTTTTAATCAGCGACACCAGCCTGAGCGGCGTTGACGACGTCGCCACCAGCGCCGCCTGCCCGTGATAGTCAATGCCCGCCGTCTGTGCAAAAAACGGTTCCAGATATTTAAGCACCGCCTCTTCCAGCGCCTTTGCCCCGGCTTCGTTGTAATTCGCCAGCCCGAACATCTCGGTTGCGTTGCGCGCCCCGAGCGGCACCGATACCGTCGCCAAAATCTCCGGCGTTGCGGCGTTTGTCGCCAGCGTTACTTCCGTCGAGCCGCCGCCGAGGTCATACACCAGCAGGTACTTTTTCCCCGCCTGCGCGTTCAGCCGCGCCCCCAGAAGCGTCAGCCGCGCTTCTTCATATTCGCTGATAACTTCAATATCCACGCCGGACGTCCGTTTCACCTCGGTGCGAAACGCCGCGGTATTGGTGCTCATCCGGCACGCCGCCGTTGCAATCGCCCGATAGCGCCGGACGTTATAAAGCTTTAGCATCTCCGCAAAATCCATAAACGAACAGATGGCGCGTTCCGTCGCCCGCCGGCAGAATTTGCCGCTTTCCGCCAGCCCCTCGCCGAGCGCCACATGCTTGACGTCGCGGTACACGGCATTCCCCGCCGTATCTGCAATCAGCAGCCGATTGGAATTGGTGCCGAGATCCATCGCCGCCACGCACGGCCGCCCGTCATAATTTTCCATATTTCCTTCTGCGTTCCTCGCCATAATTCTGCTTTCTTCCATAATTCCGCTTTCTTCCATAATTCTGCTTTCTCCCGTATTTCCGCTTCCCCCCGTATTTCCGTCTTTATTTTCGTTCGTCATCATGTCATGCCTCTTTTGTCATCTGCGCACCGCACCGGCATTCCGTCACTTCCGGCGCTGCCCGCCAAACGCGCCGCCGCCGTTTCTCCGGTCGCTCTGCCCGCCGCTGCCCCGCCGGTCAAACGGAAACCTGCCGCTGCGCCGTTTCTTTTTGCCGTGGCCTGCGGCGTTGACGCGCCGTGCATGCATCATATCCAGCAAAATTCCCTCGCGGATGCCGCGGTCGGCAACCGTAATTTCCGAAATCGGCCAGAACGTCGTCAGTGCCTCAATAATCGCACACCCCGCAATCGTCAGGTCGGATTTGGACTGCCCGATGCACGGGTGTTTGCAGCGCCCCTCCGGCCCCATGGTTTTGATTTTGTTGATGGTAAAGTCAATATCCGGCGCCGAAATCGCAATCCCGTCCACCGCCGAACGGTTGTAACGCGGCAGTTTCAGGTGCACCGCCCCGATGACCGTAACCGTCCCCGACGTGCCGATAACCTGAATTTCCTGATTGGCAATCGCCTCGCGGATATGGTGCTTGTCTTCAAATTCCTGCAAAATCGCCTGCGTACGCTCCACCACCGTGGAATACTCGAGCGTGCTCATCTCATGCCCGGCAAAGGCCTCCGAAATCGTAACCACGCCGTAGGGTAGCGACACAAAGCCTTCGATAAACGTTTTGCCGTTGTCCGTAACCCGCGCCAGCGAAATCTGCGTCGACCCGCCGCCGATGTCAAACACCAGCACACGCTTGATGTTGCGATTCAGGAGCGGCAGGCACCCGACCACCGACAGCCGCGCCTCTTCCTTTGAAGAGATGACTTCAAGCTCAATCCCCGCCTCGCGCTTGGCCATTTCCGCAAACTGCGCCACGTTCTTCGCCCTCCGGCACGCCGCCGTCGCTACAAAGCGCGACGCCGCAATCGGCATATATTCGTCAATAACCCCGCGGCAGATTTTCAGCGCCTGAATCGTGCGGCGCATTGCCTTGGGCGACAGCTCGTTGTCCTGAATAATCCCCTCGCCGAGGCGCACCACTTTGGAAAAAGTTTCCACCACGCGGAACGAAGTCGTCGTCGGCGTCGCCACCACCAGCCGGCACGAGTTGGTGCCGAGGTCAATCGCGGCGTAGTTGTTCTGCGCCAGCCCCGGATTGCGGTCGCCCTTGCGGATTTCTCCGCGCGTCCGGTCGTACTTTCCCTGCGCATTAACATACTCCGCACCCCGACCGCTTTCGTTTTCCCTCGCCGCGCCGTTTCCGCCTGCCCGGTCGGTTCCGTTCTCCCGCACGCCGCCAAAACGTCCCGTCGTTTTTTTATTTTTATTCTTTTCCGGTAGTCCGTTTATTGTTTTCATTTGTTCTCCATTATCGCCAGCCCGGCACGCCGCTTATCCTGTCTGCCGCCTTTCAAACCGTCCCGCGCGCAAATTCCGATATTCCGCGCTCCACTCCTGACATCCCGGGCACGCCGCCTATTCTCCGAACATCTCCGCCCGGACAATCTGGCGCAGCTCGTCTATGCAGACCAGCTTGTGCTTCTTCGGGTCGACATAATGCCAGTACGCCCAGCCGTTGCAGGTCGTCGAGTCCTGCGCCGCCGCCCCCATCTGGTGGATGGAGCCTGTTTCCCCGCCAAACTTGACGGTTCCGTCGGAACGCACCACGGCCTTATGTTTCTTTTTCTCATCGTATAACACATCTCCCGGAGAAATCAAGCCCCTTTCTATCACCGCGCCGAACGGTACCCGCGGCAGCTTGCGCTTGCAGGTATATTCGAGCGCCGCGCTCTCCGGGCTGACTTCCACCGCCGCCAGACGCTCCCGCGCCCCGCGGATGTAGGTGGCGTCTTTTTCAATGCCGATGAAATTGCGTCCCAGCCGTTTGGCAACCGCGCCCGTCGTGCCGGTGCCGAAAAACGGGTCAAGGATAACGTCCCCGACGTTCGACGATGCCATAATCACGCGATACAAAAGCGCCTCGGGTTTCTGTGTCGGATGCAGCTTCTCGCCGGTTTCTTCGTTTTTGAGCCGTTCTTTGCCGGTACAGAGCGGAATTTCCCACGTCGAGCGCATCTGCACGTCGTCGTTCATCGCCTTCATCGCCTCGTAGTTAAACGTATATTTCGCTTTCGGGTTCTTCGTCGCCCAGATGAGCGTTTCGTGCGCGTTGGTAAAGCGCGTGCCTTTGAAGTTCGGCATCGGGTTGGTCTTGTTCCACACGATGTCGTTCAAAATCCAGAACCCCAAATCCTGCATGATGTAGCCGACGCGGAAGATGTTGTGGTACGAGCCGATGACCCATATCGTGCCGTCTTCTTTGAGGATGCGGCGCGCCTCGCTCATCCATGCCTTGGTGTAGCGGTCGTACTCGGCAATGCTCTCAAAGCTGTCCCATTCTTCATAGACGCCCTTGACGTCGGTATTGTCGGGGCGTTTGAGCGCGTCGCCGAGCTGCAGGTTATACGGCGGGTCGGCAAAAATCACGTCCACCGAATTGTCGGCGATTTTCTTCATGGTTTCCACGCAATCCGCATTAATAATAGTGTTTAATATCGTTTCCAAATTATAATTACTCATCACGCATCCCTGCTAAAGTGGTATTGCCGATACCTTAGACCCGATTTGGTTAGCATAATCTTAACAACCGGAAACTTTTTTGCCCCCGTTCCCTACCCGCCTGAAAATGAATCAAAATTTATTCCCCCTTCTCCGTCGCATGCCCCGCGTCCCTGCCCGGCTGCCCCGTCGGCATGTCCTCGACTGCCGCCTCCCGGCCGCCCTGCCGGTACGTCCTCGACTGCCGCGCTCCCGGCTGCCCTGCCGCCGCTCTCCCTGCCCTTATTCCCCGAGTGTGCGCAACACATTGAACATAGGGGAAATTTTATTCTTGTCAGACCGTAAAAAATATGGTATAATCAACTCACTAAAATAAAAATATCTCTATTATTAACCCGAAACAATGTCCTTGCGGCACTGTTTCATAAACAAAAAAGGTATGAAAACAAATCATCTGTTTCTTTTGGCCATAGCGTTGATAAGCTTGCTCTTCACGGCATACGTCATTATCGCAATTATCAGCATCGCCGAAAATCCGGTTTGGGAAACTGTTCAAACCCATTTAACAACCCTGCCGCTGGCACTTGCCGTTATGTGTTATCTTGCCAAAATGGCCGATGACATCATCAGGGAAGCCAAAACTTCCGCCGGAAAATAACCGCTGTCGGAAAATAACCGCAACCGGAAACTTCCCCGCCGGAAAATCACACAGGAATGCCCCGCCCGGGCGCTCCTGTTTTTTTATGCCTTTTTGCGCCCGCCCCCCTTTGCGCCCGCCCCCTTTGCGCTGCCGGTTGCTTCCGCGCCTATGCGCCCCCTTTGCGCTGCCGCTGCGGCGTTCATTTATTCCCGTAGCGCGGACCTCTCCCGCCGCATTTTCCGCATAACAGCACAGGGCAAACACGGTACGAACCACACTCCTTTTTTAGTCAGAAACACCAGATGAAAAATCCGTTCCCCAGACTTTGCCTGCCGCAGCCCTCGTACCCTCGCCGAAAAGTTCCTCTCATGCCCGCACCCGAAAGTTCTTCTCATACCCTCGCCGGAGCTTTTCCTCCCGCCCCGGTCGCAACAATTTCCCCTTTAAGCTTGACCTTTTGTTTTTGCCTGCTTATACTCTGTTCAAACATCAAAGGAGGTATCGTTATGAAAAATTTTGCTCTGACTCTCGCCTTATTGTCTGCCGCGGTTCTTTCCCCGGCTGCAACTCCGTCCCCCGCGCACGCTGCCGGCACGCTGCCGGCTCCTGCTGCCCTTTCCCCCGCACACGCTGCCGGCACGCTGCCGATTGCCTCCGCCCCGGACGCTCCTGCCGTGCCGCCTGCCACTTTCTCGGCCGGTTCTTCCGCGGCGCAAAACCCGCGCGGCATGACTGCCCCTGCCCCGGAACAAAATCTCCTTGACGACAAAATCTACTTCTTCGCCCATGCCATGTGCATCGCCTGCAAAGACGCCTTTGTCTATCTTGATGCCAACCATCGCGACCTTAACATTCCGATTACGGATATGAAGTTTCACCACAACCTTGAACTCTACAAACAGTGCGTTAAAAAATTTAATATCCCCAACAGCGATCTCCGCCTGCCTTTAATCTGCATGGGAAATCATTACATTATGGGGTGGGAACCGGAAGACGGCGCCCGGTTTGAGGAATACCTGCAAAAATTCCGGCAGGAAACCGCCGCCGCCGGACATGCGGCCATTTCCGCCGCCGTGGACGAAGCCGTTCCCGGCCCCGCTCCGGAATTAAAGGAACCGCTTGCCGTTCCCGCTCCCGCAGCTTTCCCTGCCCCTGCTGCTTCCACCCCGGCCGCCGCCCCGACTGCTGCGGCTGAAGAAACGTCAGGCGGCATCGCGGCCAGCCTTGAGGCGCTGAAAGGCTCCGAACCCATAGAACCAACGGCCATCGTCCGCGACGAATAGGCTTAGCCCGCATTCCCGCGCCGCCGCCCCTGCCATTCTGCCGCCCGGATACTCTGATATCCGCCCGCTCTGGCGCCCCGTTCCCCTCCCTCACAAAAAATTTGAAAGGTCTCGCATGCTTACCGATATAGAAATAGCCAATCAGGCAAAACCGTTTAAAATCAGCAGGATTGCCGCCAAACTTAATCTGACGGCTGAAGACATCGAGCCTTACGGCAAATATAAGGCCAAACTGTCGCGCGCCAAGACTGCCGAACTCGCCTCCCGCACCATGACCGCCCGCCCTATCGCCGCTTCTGCACGCCTCTCCGAAACCCAGGCAGCCCCTGCCCCAAACGGCAGCCATCCTCTCCGTACCCCGGCGCCGCGCGGCGCCCTCATCCTCGTTACCGCCCTGACCCCGACCCCGGCCGGCGAAGGCAAATCCACCGTTTCCATCGGTCTGGCCGATGCCTTGCAGCGCCTGAAAAAGCACGTTGCCCTCTCGCTGCGCGAACCCTCGCTCGGCCCCTGTTTCGGCATCAAAGGCGGTGCTGCGGGCGGCGGGCGCTCGCAGATTGTTCCGATGGACGAAATCAACCTCAACTTTACCGGCGACATTCACGCCATCACCGCCGCCAACAACCTGCTTGCCGCCATGATAGACAACCACATCAAATTCGGCAACGGGCTGGGTATTGCCAAAGTCTTCTTCAAACGCTGCGTGGACCTAAACGACCGCGCCCTCCGCGAAGTCCGCATCGGCCTCGGCGGCAAGGCTAACGGCATTCCCCGCACCGACGGTTTTAACATCTCCGTCGCCTCCGAAATTATGGCGATTCTCTGTCTGGCCGAAGACCTTGCCGACCTCAAAAGCCGTTTAAATCAGATTGTTATCGGCGAAACCTCAGACGGCACGCCAGTTTATGCCCGCGATTTAAACGCCGCCGGTGCCATGGCGGCCATCCTCAAGGATGCCGTGCTGCCCAATCTGGTACAGACGCTGGAACACACCCCCGCCTTCGTCCACGGCGGCCCGTTCGCCAACATCGCCCACGGCACCAGTTCGGTCATCGCCGCGCGCACCGCGCTGGCGCTGGCTGATTATGTCGTAACCGAAGCCGGTTTCGGCGCCGACCTCGGAGCCGAAAAGTTCTTTGACATCTTTGCCCGCAAATCGGGGCTTTATCCAGATGCCGTCGTCCTCGTCGCCACGGTGCGCGCGCTGAAGATGCACGGCGGCGTTGCCAAAACGGATTTGAACGCCGAAAACCTTCCCGCCCTTGAAGCCGGATTTGCCAATCTCCGCGCTCACATCGCCAACCTCCGCCGCTTCGGCGCCGAGCCGGTCGTGGCTGTCAACCGCTTCGTATCCGACACTCCCGCCGAATTAAAGCTGGTGCAGAAACTGTGCCGCGCCGAAGGCGTGGAAGCCGTCGTTTCCGAAGGCTGGGGCAAAGGCGGGAAAGGCTGTGTAAATCTTGCTAAATCAGTACTTAACAGGATTGAGTTGAATCGGAATATGAACAGCACCGCCGCACCTCTCTCCCCGTCGGCCGTACCCGCATCCCCCGTTCTCCCCGCCTCATCCGCCGGCACCCCTCCTCTTGCATCTGCCCCGATGGGCTCATCCGCCGGCACCCCTCCTCCTGCATCTGCTCCGCAGGCCTCATCCGCCGGTTCGCTCCGCCTGCTCTACCCCGATGCCCTCCCGCTTGCCGACAAAATCCGCACCATTGCCCGCGGCATATACGGCGCCGGACGGGTAACGTTTACCGCTGCCGCCCGCCGCGATTTGGCAAAGTTCACCCGCTGGGGCTACGGCCGCCTGCCGGTCTGCATCGCCAAAACCCAAAATTCGATTTCGCACGACAAAACGCTGCTCGGTGCCCCGCGCGGCTATACGTTCCCGATAACTGAAGTCCGCCTCTCCGCCGGAGCCGGCTTTGTCGTCGCCCTCTCGGGAGAAATCAACACCATGCCCGGCCTGCCCCGCCATCCCGCCGCCGAAAATATTGACGTGGACGAAAACGGCATCATCAGCGGCCTGTTCTGACCGTCTGCTCAGGCACACTCCTCCGCCGCCCCGCCTCTCATCGCTCAGGCACGCAGTACTACCGCCCGCAAACAGCCCGCTCAGCGCCCACGCCGCCCTGCCACTCCCCCAAAGCCCGCACCTTTTCTCCCGTCCCTCTCCCGTTGCCCCGCCCTCGTTGCCCGTGGCGCTGCCACCCCCGCATAAACAAGCGGATAACTGCCGCTTTTTTTTTGACACGCCGCCCCGCCGCCTTATAATGTTTTCATAAACCGCGGTTCTTGCCCTTTCCCCTGCGGAAAACCGAAAAGAAAACCGCCGTCGCCATAAACGGCCGCCCGTGCGCCCGGACTTGAAGTTCAGGCCGGAAAACCGGCAGCCGCAGCAACTCTGGCCGCCCGTGCGCCCCACCTGTTCTCCAAAGACCGGCGCCGCGCCGCCGCCAGCCAATGCCAACCGCCACAAACCGGGTGAAAAGCTTATGAAAAAGTCATTGTTTTATCTCATCTGTGCCGTCATGGGGGGGCTGATTGCCGCCCTCGGGCTGTTAATCGCCAAAAAATTCGGCTTCGCCGTTTCCGTCTCCGGAGCGGTAACCGCCGGGTTCGTCGTCGCTGCCGCCACCTTTGCCGCGCTGACACCCGCGGTGCGGGAAAAAATCCGCCATGTCTGCTGCGATTTGGACTGGGCGGAAGAAGTCTGCCGCGGCTACAATGCCATTCCCCGGCTTTATCGCAAAAGTTTCTGGCAGCTCTTCGGTTTCATCAACCTTGCCTTTTTGTTCCATACCGTCAACTTTATGTGGGGCAACCGCGACTGGGCGGCGGTGCGCTTTGCCGTCGACCCGGCGCAGAGCCTGAGTGAAGGGCGTTTTTCCGCCTGGTGGCTGCAGGAGCTTTTGTTTGACGGCAAGATTCTCCCTGTCATCAACAATCTCTGGGCATTCGCGGGCCTGGCGCTGGCTGGCGTCCTGCTCGACATTTACTGGAAGCTGCCGCAGCGCACCGCCGCATTTGTCGTAACCGGGCTGTTTTTCCTCATCACGCCCTATACCCTGAGCTGGCTTTACTTCGCCCAAAATACGCTGGGCATTTTCTGGCTGCCGGCCATCGTGCTTGCGGCGCTGCTGCTTTCGGGCTGCCGCAGCCGCAACCTGAACGCCGTTTACGCCTGTAACATCGCCTCTGTTCTGTTGCTCGTTATGGCGCTCGGCACCTACCTGCCGGTCATTAATTTTATCGGCGTCGCCGTGCTGGGCAAGGTCTTCCTGCAAACCGTCTTTGCCGACATCAGCCTGAAGTGCGCGTTTAAACGCATTGTTCAGAGTATCGCCAACCTTACCGCCGCGCTGATGATTTACGCGTTTATCATCGTCGTCCTCAAAGACACCGGCATTATGCGCCCGGCCTACAACACCGAGCTGATGCCTCTTATCGCCCTTCCGGCCAAAATCCCGGCGCTGCTGGCGGTCATGGTCGAACAGTTCGCCGTGTCCCTGCCGTTTGCCGACCTGTTTTATAAGCTCATGTATCTCGCCATGGTGCTGACGGCTCTCTTCGCGCTGATTTTCCAAAGCCCGGACGTCAAAGCCGCCGCCCGCGGGCTGCTGCTGGTTCCGTTTATCCTGCTCGCATCCAAATTGGCGTTTTTCCTCTCCGTTCCTTCGGCGGAAAACCCTGCCCACCTGGCACGGATAGATTTCTTCGGCCTGCCGCTGATATACGCGCTGGCGCTGACAACGGTCTTAAAACTCGGCGGCGCATATTTGAAACGCCTCGGCTACGCGCTGGCAATCGTCGTGATTTTCGCCGGCTTTGTCCGCGTCGCCTATGCGCTGAAAGTCTGGAAATTCGGCTGGGAGGCGGAAACCAAACTCGCCGAACGCATTATCACCCGGCTGGAAAAGCTGCCGGAATTTAACGTCAACGGGCATTACAAACTGCTGCAAATCGGTGAGCAGAGCCTGCGCGGCAAATATTATATCAGAAAGCCCGGCGAGCAGCCGAGCGGCGAACTGCTGGCCTGGGCATATTATCCCGCCGGCCGCGCCAAAGACGCATATAATTTCTATTATCAGGCAGATTTTCTGGAAGCCGACGCCGGGCTGAGCGAGGCCGTTGCCGCCAATCCGAACCTGCGGGAATATATTTTGAACCGCGCCCGCCCGTGGCCTGCACCGGAAAGCCTGTTCATCAGCGGCGAATACATCGTGCTGGTGCTGGACGACGCTGCCCTTGCCAAAGCGCAGGCAGCCCTTTCAGCGCAGCCGTAAGCCTCGCGCGCACGAAAGTGCAGACTCCCCTGTGGCGCCGACACTTGCCTGTGGCGCTGCCACTCTGGCGTGCCTGCGGTTGTGCTCCCCGTTTCCATATCTCTTCTCCAATACTCCTCTCCCGACCTTTTCCCCAACGCTCCTTTTTTTCTTGACAAAAACGCCGTTTCGGCTATCATGTCTTTGTCAAAATAAAAATCTGTGAATTATCATCCCCATTATTTATCAACTAATAAAGCCCGCAAAGTAAAGTATGCGGCACGAAGATTATGAAACTCAAAAATCTGGATCAGGAACTGGAGTTTATCCGTTCCGCCGAACCCAAACAGCTGGTGGCTTACGTCGTAAACAACCGTTTCAGCGCCCGGGCCGAAAAACAGCTGATTAAACGAGGGATAACCGAAGCCAGCCTGTTCTATATCAAAGCTTATGGCTTGAAAGAACCGGCACAGGTAGAAGTTTTCCGTGCCAATCGCCCGCAGCTGGTGGATGCCGTGCTCGAAAGCGCCGCAGACCCGTGCCGGACAATTGCGCTGCTTCTCACTCACGGCGAATACAACACCGTGATGAAGTACCTCAAACGTCATGACGTGCCCCAGTATACCGAGCGGGATATCGTCTGGAGCGGCAGTGAAAAGGCCATCATCAGCCACATCAACCGCCACCGGATTTCCATGTTCGCCAAATACGACCTGATTATGCGCGGCAATCATAACATCATTATGCTTGTCATCGCCAAAGGCCGCCTGAACGAACGTGAAAAGCTGGCGCTGCTGACCCGCGGCACCTACGAAGAAGTCAACTCCCTCATTGAAACGCAATCCAACCGCAAAGAAGCGGAAAAACTGCGCCAAATGAAGATGATACGCTTCAACAGCCGCAAAAAGGTTGAACAGTTCATCGCCCGCCGCCGTTTTGTGCAGGAAGCCGAAGACTTCTTTTTCAAACACGGCGCTTTCTCATTGCTTGTCAAGTACGTTATGCACTATCAGATTCCGAACGGGCAGGAAATGATTCTCAAACGCGAAGACCGCCCCGAAATTCTGGGCTACCTGTCCAAACACTGGCTCTGCGAAGCAAGCGAGAAACTGCTCCTGAAACGCGGCATTCACGCGGAAATCAAGGCTTACATCAAAAAGCACTGTTTCCACGACGAGCCGGAAGTACATTTCGTCAAACGCGGCAACCATCGCGAAATTATGCTCTACCTCGCCAATCACAGCCTTTGTGACGAAGCGCAGCGCGAACTGATTTACCGCCGCAACAACGAGGAAATCATGTACTTCATCAGCCGTTATCCGCTCGCGGACATTGCGGTTGAGGCGTTATGCAAATGCGGCAGCGATACGGCGTTTGACCTCTGGATGCAGGATTTGCCCCGCCGCCAAAACGGCAGCGAAGACCTTGCATTCGCATCGGCTAAAGCGGTATTTAACCGCCCGGCCGCCAAAACGAAAAACCCGGCACGGGAATTTCTCGCGGCCTCCCCGGCCTGGCACAGGCTGTAATGCCTTTATGCCCGGTTCGGCTGCCAACGCGGTACCGCCTGCTCAAGAGCCAACGCAACGCCGCCTGCTCAAGAGCCAACGCGATGCTGATTTGCCCGTTAGCCGGTGTTGCCCCGCTCAAGAAGCAACGCAGCACCGCCCCGCACAAGGGCCGACACTGTGCAAATCCGCTCATTGCCAAACAGCGTTGAGCCATCTCCGCGGAACCCGAAAAATTCCCGCCGATGAAAACTCCGATGACAGAAATGAACAGGCCGCCCGTGAGGGCAGCCTGTTTTTTTGAGCGCCCGTACGCTCTTCTTTCTCCCCCATCTCCACATCGCGCGCTCCTCCCGTTCCGCACACAACAAAACTGCACACAACAAAATCGCACACGACAAAACCGCCCGCAGGCATCCCCCGCAGGCGGTTCATCTTATCTCGGCTCAGGTTTTTCCGCTGCTCTGGCACCGGATTACCCTGTCCGAGTATCGGCCTGAAGTAAAATTACTTCAATTCAACCTTAGCACCGGCAGCTTCCAGCTTAGCCTTGATTTCTTCGGCTTCAGCCTTCGGAGCGCCTTCCTTAACAGTCTTCGGAGCACCGTCAACCAAGTCTTTGGCTTCTTTCAGACCCAGAGAGGTAATGCCGCGGATTTCCTTAATAACGTTAATTTTGTTAGCGCCGGCTTCAACGAGGATAACGTCGAATTCGGTCTTTTCTTCAGCTGCGGCAGCAGCACCGCCGGCAGCCGGAGCAGCAACGGCAGCAGCCGCAGAAACGCCCCACTTTTCTTCCAGCATTTTCGACAGGTCGGCAGCTTCCATAACTGTCAACGCAGATAATTCTTCAACTAATTTGGCTAAATCGGCCATTTTTTTTCTCCAATTAAATTAAACTTATTATTCAAACTTTTTTATCATTACCACCCGGCAACAGCCGCTCTTTTCCCCCGTCTGCTTTCCCGTCCGTTCAATTCGGGCAGAAAATCCGCAATCCGGTCAAAAAAGCCCGGCCGATACCGGCCACACTCGTTAAGCTTACGCGGCTTCTTTCTCGCTGTAAGCTTTGGTAACGCGTGCCAGCGCGGCACCCGGAGCCTGCAGCAGGCCGATAATCTTGGCGCGCAGTTCGTCCATAGACGGAATGGTTGCGAGCCGTTCGATTTCTGCCATCGACAGAACACCGGAACTCAAAGCGCCGCCGACAACCAGGAATTTCTCATTCTCTTTCGCGAACTGTACGCAGAGTTTGCATGCAGAAATCGGGTCGGAGGAATAAGCCATGATGGTCGGCCCCTTGAACAAATCGTCCAAGCCTTCGAATTTCGTACCTTTAAGAGCAAGACGGGTAATGCGGTTTTTGGTAACTCTCAATTCAGCGCCGAGTTCGCGGGCTTTCTTTCTCAATTCGCCCATTTCCGCTACGGTCAGTCCTCTGTAATGAGAAATAACCACAGCTTCAGAGCCGGAAATCAGTCCATTCATCTCGCTGAGGAGTTCAGCTTTTTCTTCGCGATTCACTTGCTTGTCTCCAAAATCTGATTTTGCGGCAACAGCAGCCTGTCCTTACAGTCGCCTGTCCCCGTAAAACCGTTTACAACACCTGCGCTTCCGCCCCGTTTTTATCACATCGCCTTGCAGTAAGCCGCCTTCCGCAGTCCCGAACCACCTTCCGCAGCCTCAAACCGCTCTCGCAGCCTCAAACCACCTTCCGCAGTCTCAAACTGCTTCCGCAGTCCTGAACCGCCTTCCGATGCCTCAAACCGCTTTTCACAGTCCCGAACCGCTGTTCGGCGCCCCTTTCGGGCAATAAAAAAACCGGCGCGGTGCACGCAGCACCAAATCTGTCCGGAGGAGAAAAAATTGATTAATTAAATCTGTTTACTCCGTCTGCGCAGGAAATTAAGGAACCCGTCCGCACCGAAACTTTCGTCTGGAAAATTCTGTTTCAGAACTTCTTTTCGAAAATTCCTCTCCGAAACCTTTACAGCAAAGCTCTCGCTCTGCCCCGCTCCGGGAATGCGTCCGGCCGCCGCCTGCGGTCTTGGACAGTATGAACAGCGCTGTTGCACGTTCTGCATCAAACCAACCAAACATTGCCCTGATGCATACCGGCGGCAGCTCCGCTCAAGTTGACTCCGTATTTAAATGATTCTTTTGCCGGAGTCAAGCTTTTTTTTCAACATTTTAAATACTGTCCGCCCAACAAACAGCTCAAACCGCCCCGCATAAAAAAACGCCCCGTCCCCACAACCGCCACACGAAAAACGCCCCGGAGTTTTCCCCGGAGCGTTCTTGACAAAACCGTTTCTTTTCTGCCGCCCCGCCGCCTCAGCATAACTGCCGGCAGCGGCCGCACGGCTCAAAAACAGCTGCTTACAGCGCAGACGCGTCAACGCGTACGCCGACACCCATCGTTGAGCTGATGGAAATCTTCTTCAGATAAGTTCCCTTCAGCGACTGCGGCTTAGCCTTCAAAATCGTTTCGATAAACGTTTTGGCATTGTCGTAAATTTTGTCTTCGCTGAACGAAGCCTTGGCAATACCGGCATGAACAATACCGTTCTTCTCAACGCGGAACTGAACTTCGCCGGCTTTTGCCTTTTTAACGGCATTGGCAACATCCGTCGTAACCGTACCGAGCTTCGGATTCGGCATCAGGCCTTTCGGTCCCAGAACGCGGGCAACGCGTCCGGCCAGCCCCATCATATCCGGGGTAGCGATGCAGCGGTCAAATTCGATTTTGCCCGCCAGAATGGAGTCAACCAGATTCTCGGCACCGACGATATCGGCACCGGCAGCTTTTGCCTCATCGGCTTTTTCGCCCTGTGCCATAACCGCAACGCGGACGGTCTTGCCGTTTCCGTGCGGCAGGCCGCATACGCCGCGAACCATCTGGTCGGCATATTTCGGGTCAACGCCGAGGTTGATTGCCAAATCAATCGTTTCGTCAAATTTCGCGCCTGCATTGGCCTTAACCAGCGCAACCGCTTCCTTCAAAGAGTAGCTCTTGTTCTTGTCTACGTTCTTATAGGCGTTTACTAATCTTTTTCCGGTCATCGCTTTACTCCGTTACCTGAATACCCATCGAAACAGCCTGGCCCTTGACCATATTCATCGCTGCTTCAACCGTTGAACAGTTCAAATCCGGCAGTTTGGCTTCGGCGATTTCTTTTACCTGCGCCATGGTGATTTTGCCGGCGACTTCCTTGCCCGGAGTCTTGGAAGCGGATTTAACGCCCGCCGCCTTTTTGATGTAGTAGGATACCGGAGGCAGCTTGGTGATGAACGTGAAGCTCTTGTCCTCGTAAGCGGTAATGATAACCGGAGTCGGAATGCCCGGTTCCAAAGACTGCGTTGCTGCGTTGAACGCCTTGCAGAATTCCATAATGTTCAAGCCTTTCTGGCCCAGAGCCGGGCCGACCGGCGGAGACGGGTTCGCCTTGCCTGCCGGAATCTGAAGCTTGATTAAACCTAAAATCTTCTTTTTAGACTTAGCCATTTTTAAACCTCAATTCTTAAATTGTTTTATCCAAAGGTCCGTGGTCAGAACATGGCTGTTCCCCCACGGGATTAAACAAAGTTCCGCCCCCAAACATGACGTTTCCGGCGAAACCAAATATCGCCCCGTTTCAGCCGCTTGCCGCCAAAGAACCGACCATTCCGCCGCTCCTTTCGCGATTCGCCGCCTGTACAAGGCTTGGCTTTAATACCACAAAGAAATAAAATGTAAAGCTTTTTTTTTCATTTTCCGCGCTGCATTGTCAGTTCACTGCTTTTGCCTGAAAAACGCGCTCAAAAAACTGCTGAAAAATAAGGTACCTTAATTTTCAACAATATTCAACAATTTATTTTTCAATATATACAACACGTTAGCAATAGAAACTTTTGATTATGTTATAGGTACAATAATTATACACAACAATACAAGAAAGGAAGAGAACAATGACTGACAATCAATACATTTTCTTTATCGGCGGCAAAGACCTCGAAATGGAAACCATCAAACAACTGCTCAGTGCCCATAACCAGCCGTATATAGACAAAAATCTCGGCTGGGGCGCCAAAACTTCGGCTTACGAAGCGGAAATCAGCCGGGCCGCCGCCGACGGTAAAACCCCGGTCGTCATTGAGCTGGAGCAAGACTGCAAATTGCCCGAAAACGCCATAAATATCGACCATCACAACCAAAACGCCGGCCGTCCGGCATCCGTCCTTCAAATCTGCGATTTGCTGGGAATTGAGAAAACCCGGGATTTGCAGCTTATCGGAGCCAACGATGCTGCCTATATTCCGGGCATGATGGAAATGGGTGCCGCGCCGGAAGAAATCGCCCGGGTGCGCCGCCGCGACCGGATGTGCCAGGGCATTACCGAAGAACAGGAAAAAGAAGCAGAACGCGCAATCAGTAAAAAAGAAGAAATCTGCGGCGTTACCATCGTCAGGATGGCACACTCCAAAACTGCCACGGTCGCCGACCGCCTGTTTGAAAAGGATAAACAGCAAAACCTGCTGATTCTCTCCGATGACGGCGAAGCCAATTATTTCGACGATGGCAAACTCTGCAAAATGCTGCAAGGAAACGTCATTGGCGAACAGCCCGCCCCGTGGGATGCAAACCAGACCATCCCTGTTTATGACAATTTCGGCGGGTGGAACGGCGGAGCCGGCTTGGGCGATGAAAACGGCAATGCTTTCTGGGGAGGTTATCCCGACCATGAAAAAGTGCTGAACTACATAGTCAGTTACAATCGTGAAAAACAGGAACGAACCGCCGCCAAAATCAACGCCGCCAAATTGGCAAAAAACAACAGGGACAGATAACCCGACACACGGACGGAATAAAACATTATATGTTCCGTCCGTCATTTTCAATTTATTGCACTCTTAACTTAAGGAAACATAAAATGAATGAAAAAATTCAGAAGACTGAAAATAATTTCGCCAAACGGACAGACGTTTTAGGCGTCTACAATGTAAATGGCGCCCAGACGACCATAAGCAGAGCCGAAGACGCCGATTTGGTCTTTGACATTGCCCTGAATGGCAAATTATTGTCTCTGGCGCTAAAAAGGTCACAGCATAATACCGGAAAGTCTCCCTATACCCGCTGCATGGGCGGCGGCTGCGCCCCTGCATACAAAGGGGAACATCTCGTTGACTATTCCCTCCGGTTTGATTTGGACGGCATTTCCGCCGGTGAACAAATTTCTTTTATTGGTGCCAAATACGATGAATGGAATGGCTCACCCATTCCGCCTTACGATGTAGATATAAAAAAAGGAATTCCCCAAAGCGAACATAAAAAAATCGGAGAAATACTGAAAAGGCAAAATGAAGACATGGCTTTGATATGGAACAAATTTGTTTTGGATGCGGAACAGATGGTTTCTCAAAACAACGTAAAATCATCGGCGTTCAATTCCAAACTGGCTGATTTTCTGTACAACGGCAGATAAGGCGATATGAACCCTCCGCAAAAATAAAACAGGCACGCCGAAATTCCGACAATCTTGCTCCGCCCGCTTTTTCTCTCGTGCCTGCTTTTCTGCCTGCACGCGGTTTCCTTTTTCTCTCGTGCCCGCTTTTCTGCCTGCACGCGGTTTCCTTTTTCTCTCGTGCCCGCTTTTCTGCCGGCACGCGGCTTCCTTTTTCTCTCGTGCCCGCTTTTCTGCCTGCATGCGGTTTCCTTTCGCTCTCGTGCCTGCTTTTCTGCCGGCACGCGGTTTCCTTTCGTTCTCGTGCCTGCTTTTCTGCCTGCATGCGGTTTCCTTTCGCTCTCGTGCCCCTGCCCCGAAATTTTCCGCTTGCCAAGTCCGCAAAAATATGCTATCCTCACTGCCGTAAAATTATAGATATGTCTATTACTAACCCCTAAATAATTAAATTATGAAAACAAAAATGAAAATGATGAGAAAAGCATTCCTGATAATGCTTCTCAGCGCAATGTTAATGTCATTAAGTTCGTGTATGAGCTTCCCGCTTTTGGGCGACTGTCCGCCGCCTCCGCCGCATCACCATCCGGCAAGGTTCCACCGTCCCCCGAAACCGCTGCCGCCTACCCCGCCGACTCCGCCGCTTCGGCCGATGCCGCGCCGGTAGCTGCACGAACACCGAAAACAAAAAGGTTCTCCTGCGGGAAGAACCTTTTTTTATTGCCCGCCGACATGACGGAAACAACGTCAGAGCGCAACACTATCACATTGATAATGGTTTCAGCGCATCGCTTTCGCCAAACGAATACATATAATTGTACCCGCTGCCCGCAATCAGCGCGTCCATCTGCTTGCCGAGCTTTTTGGTACGCTTGAGCATCGTAACATACATCCCCATCGCCTGAAATTCCCGCGCCTTATCCGCAACCTCGGCAAAATCGTCGGTCTGGTTATAGACCAGAATGACTCTTTCGCCCCGCGGCGGCACAAAGCCCTCTTCCTGCAAAATTGCGCAAATGCGTTCAAACCCGATGGAAAAACCGACCGCCGGCACCGATTCGCCGGTAAACTTGCCGATCATGTTGTCATAGCGTCCGCCGCCCGCCACCGACGAGCCGAACTTCGGGCTGACGATTTCAAACACCATGCCCGTGTAATAGCCCATGCCGCGCACCAGCGACTTGTCATACACGACGTTAAAGCGCCCGTACGCAATCTCGCGCGCAAACCGCAGCACCTGCCGCATCTTCTCCACCACCGACGCATCGGAAGCAAAACCTTCCGCTGCCGCCAGAGCGCTCTCTTCATCGTCCGCCGCGCTGATGACCGCAATAAATTTCTCCACCTTTTCCGCTGCGTATCCTTTGCCGAGCAGTTCGTCTTTGACGCCGTCCAGCCCGATTTTGTCAAGCTTGTCGAAGATAATGCAGACCGGCATGACGTCATCGTCGCCGAACCCGACCGACTTAATCATGTCCGTCAGCAGCCGCCGGTCGTTGATGCGCAGGGTAAAATCCGTAAACCCGATGTTGTCCAGCGCCGAAGTCGTTGCCGCAATCAGCTCCATTTCGGCATTGTTGGATGAGTCGCCGATAATGTCGATATCGCACTGGAAAAACTCGCGCAGCCGCCCTTTTTGCGGCCGCTCGGCACGAAACACCCGGTCAATCTGAATGGATTTGAACGGCATGTTCAGAAACTGCCGGTTGTTGGCATAATAGCGCGACAGCGGCATCGTCAAATCATAGCGCAGCCCGCTGTCCACAAGGTCGTCTTCCGTCAGCCCCTCTTTGGCAAGGTCAAGTTTCTGCCCCCGCTTGAGGATTTTGAAAATCATCGCCAGGTTTTCGCCGCCGTCGCTTTTGTTCAGGCGCTCGATATCCTCCATCGCCGGCGTTCCGATTTTCTGAAATCCGTATTGTTTATAGGTGTCGGCGATTTTGCCCTGGACATAGTCGCGGAGTTCCGCCTCGTTCGGCAGAAAATCCTTGGTGCCTCTGACCGGCTGTGCGTTGATTTTCATAGCGTTGCAAATCCTCTTGTTGTAAATTGAACCGTAATCTTCCTTTTCTTACCCCATATCAAAAAAAAAATCAAATCAATTTTGCATATACCGCCCCGCTCCGTCTCTCCAAGGCACGCCCTCCTGCCGCCGAACACATTAAACCGCAAAATGCCGCCCCAAATATCTCTTGCAATATAAAAAAAAGTACTAATAAAAAAACACTAAATAAATTATTGTGCCACATTAAAACTGAAAAAATTATGATGTCTAAAAAGAAAAACCAAAATTTAAATTCCAAAAGATTGAAAAGTCCATTGGAAGGTCGAATGCCTGAACAAATAATTCAATCAAGAAAGCTTACTCTTGATTTTAGCAGGCCTTATACAATTATTAAAACTCAATTTAATTATTCCGCAGCTGAAGATATGGCCTTAGAATTTGTCTACAAACTTGCGCCCTGTATTGCTGACAAACTAAACATCGATACCGGCAACGTAATTCTGATTGCCATTAGCAAGAATAACAAGGTTGTCATATTTTGTGAGAATAGCAGGTATCGGGATTGGCTTTACAACTTCTTCGAACAGCCATCTTTGGGAAGTGCTCAATTTTATGATGATGTAGATCCTGCATTGATTATTGAAAAGTTGGATATCCTTTTCGAACACTAACTTATTCACCGTATTCCCTTATTGGCAATACGGTGTTTTTATGCTCCAATTCGCACAACACACAATATAACGCCCGTTCCGGTTCACTACGTTCTGCCAATTTTATATCCTCTCGCTCCCATACGCACCCACTCTCCCGCCATACCAACCCTGCACATATCGTCCCGCTCCCTGCCCTCTGCTCCCCCTGCAAAAAAATTAAAACTAAAACTCTTTTGCACTTTAAATTTATATTTTTTTATGTTATAATAGGCAGGAAAGAAAAGAAGAGGAACCCAGAGTGAGGAGAACTGCCATGAAACGCCAGCTTTCGGAAATCGAAGCCCTGCTGAACGAAAAGTATTTTGAGAGCAAAATCGATATGATTCCGGCCAGCCTCAAAACCATCTATTCCGCCGTCGGCGGCAAAGATGTGCTGGTTGCGCGCGAACTGATTATCAACGACCGCGTTATGCTCGGCGTCGAATACACGCCTGACGGGCTGATTGCCGGGGCATATACGACCGATAAAAACGGCCGCCGCGTCCGGGTTGAAAGCAATTACGAAAAGACCGAAGCCAACCGCACGCCGCACAACCTGATTTCGGAACGCCTCGACGAAGTTGCCAAAACGCTGGCGCGCGAAGAAAGGGAACGCAAAAACGACGCCTCCTCCCTTGCGCCGGAAAAGCCCGCTCCCAAGGCCGTTGCCCAACGCAAATTAAGCGAAGATGAAATCCGCCGCATGAAACAGATGGAGGAATACAACAAAAACCGCCGCGGCTGCTGAACCGGTACACCGGTGCGCCGCGCATCCCATTCCCGACACAAAAAGCGCTGTCCGTTACAGACAGCGCTTCTTAATTTTCGGAAACATTCCGCGTTGGCAAACGGCTCCGTGCCCAAACCTCAAACCGGTTCGAAACAGGCGCCATGGCAAACCGCACGGCTATCAGCTCATTACCGGCTCGCAATCAGCTCATAACCGACTCGCAAAGCAGCTCATAACCGGCTTGCAATCAGCTCTCGACCGGCTCACAGAACAGCCTCAATACGGCCAGAAACATCCGAGCGAGCGATAAAACTCTGTCATCTGCGAACTTCCGTAACAGTGCAAAAAAGCGCGCATTTCACGGTTTAAACGGCGGCGGCGGACGTATGTTTTAAACAACTCTTCCCTGCCTTCACTGATAAGGTAGCGAAGTCCCGCATCGCTCAAAGCCTGCCGGTCGACATACCCGCTGAACATCTTCTTGTCGTTCCGGTCAATAAGCGCGCGTTCACCCTCTTCCGACAGGCTGCAGACATAGAGCATAAGCATCTGCCGGTTTCCGGAATTAATCAGCGCGCATTCCTCCTTGGGCGTAAGACGCAAGTCAATCTTGACCGCCGCATCTGCCGGCAGGTCGCGCAGCAATGCGCTCACGTCGCGGCAAAATGCATACTCTTTGAGTTTCGCCAGCCGGAAGTGCTCGCGGATTTCCAAAGCCAGCATCAGCTTGTCCTGCGGCCGGTGCAGAAGCGGCAGCAGAAAGTCAATTTTCTTTCTGTCTTCCGCCGTTGAACTGCCAAGCCCCAAAAAGAACAAAACTCTGCTGCCCAGAGGATAGCGTTTCAGATACGCCTCCAGTATGGTTTGCAACCTGCGCCGCACGGCTTCGGCCAGCGCTTCCGCACAAAGCTGGTGCCGTGCGATATACGCCAGCAAAATCTCATACCGTTCCTGCTTTTTGGCCGCGGTGCGCACTAAAAGCTCCTGAGCGTCTTCATACAAGGCATAACGGCTGAAATAAAATTCCAGCAGGCTCTTGTCCTTACGCTGCAACAGCGCCCGTTCGCCCGCCAGAGAAAGCCGGAACCGCGCAATAAGGCAACGTACAGCCTCCCCGGAGGAATGGCGGACAATTTCCTGCTGCACGTCGTTGTCCGGCGCCGCCTGCATCTGGGCGATTTCGCTTTCGGTAATCGCCGCGCTGCCCGTCAGATAAGGGTCGGCGGCCGCCGGCGGATTAAACAGCCGCACAAAGGCAGCCTTCAGCTCCGCATCGCCGAAAACGGAGATTTCCTCCAGAACGCTTTCCTGATTGCCTTTGTTGGCAAAAAAGTCCACTGCTGACATCCCGCTTGCAAGAAGCGTACTTTCACTAAAATTTCCCATAACGAAAAAAATTTTAAAGGGTAAATAAATTAGGTTAATGATACAATGCCATGCCTGTGCCTTTTATCGCCGTACGCTTAGCATACGCCAAAAGCCGAAACTTTTCCGCCTCTCCGCAAAAGCGGCCGTCGGAACGTTTCCCCGGTCAATAATAGACATAAACATATTTGTATGGATATCAGTTTACATCTTGCCGGACAAATTGCAACATTTTTTTGCCCCGGTGCCGTCCTTCTTCCTTTTTTCCTGAAAAAATGCCGTCAGCAGAGCGCCGCATTCGTCTGCCAGAACGCCCGCCGCAATCTCCGGCCGGTGGTTGCACGCCGCCGACTCAAAAAACTTTACGCCGTTTTCCACCGCGCCGCCTTTCGGATTTGCCGCACCGTACACCAGCCGCTTAATCCGCATCATCGACAGCGCCGCCGCGCACATCGTACACGGCTCCAGCGTTACGTAAAGCGTGCAGTCCCAAAGCCTTTTCTGCTCCAGCGAAATCGCCCCGATGCTCATCGCCACCGTCTCCGCGTGCGCCAGCGCGTGCAGCCCGTGTTCGGAAGTGTTGTGCGTTGCCGCCAAAACGCTCCCGTCCGCCGCCGCCAGCACCGCCCCGACCGGAACTTCGTCTTCGGCATACGCCCACTGCGCCTCTTTCAACGCCAGCCTCATATAATATTCGTCGTCTTTCGCCATCAAAACCTCTCTCTGCCGCCATGCCGCGCTCAGCAGCCATTACCGCCGCCCGTACCCTACCGATACCGTACACTCAGCCTGCCGCCATGCCGCGTCCGGCTTTATTCTTCCGCCGGTTTTCCCCCTCTATACACCGGTTTTCGCCAAATGTCCAATAAAAAACACCTGCCCTTCAAACACCATCTCCTCAAACACCATCTCCTCAAACACCCGCTCCTCAAACACCCGCTCCTCACCCCCCATTTCTTCAATCGCCTGCTCTTCCCGCCGGCACCGCCTTCCCCAAAACGGACATCAAAACGCAAAAAAGCGCCGGTTCCGCAGGGTTTCCCCCCCGCAGAATCAGCGCTTCATCATCAATTTGCCTCAGTTTTTATGCCGCTCCGGCTGCAGTATCCGCGGTATCCGGCGTATCGCCGTAACGGATATACCTTACGCAGCTGCCGGTAACAATCAAAAACGCAAACCAGACCAGACAGGAAAACCACGCCAGCCCCAGCGCTTTGAAATACGCGCCGTCATACAGTGCCGCCGCAATAATTACGCAACCGAAAAAGACCGAAGCCAGCATGCCGAGGATTCCTCCGTAACTGACAATTCGTGCCTTCAAATCTTTCCGGGCCGTAAACGCCGCAAGCGCTGCAATGGCAATAACCGTAACCAGCCAGTTTCCGCACCATGCACCGAAAGCCGTTTCATAAAGTTCTCCGGCGTCCCGGGGGCTTGCCGCAAATGCATACATAACGCTGACAAATGCTTTCGCCGTCAGGACAATCACCACTGCTGCCAAAACTGTTGCACAGAAATTTGACACAAATTTCACGATTTTTGTTTCCATAATCTTTTTATTTTTAAAGGTTTAACATTGGTTTGCCCAATAAGTTATGTTTACGCTCCGGAAAAATCCGCACAATCCGTTTCAAAATCTCCGTAAGCCGAAAACCTGAAAAAGCCAAAACCGTGGAAACATCCGAATAATAAACATAAACCTATTTTGCAGGAATACAGTCTACCACAGGTTTCATTGCTTGGCAAGCAAAAAATAAACATTCTCTTTGCCCTGCGCCCGCTCCTACGCACAGGCCGCGCACCTTGCTGCGCTGCGGCAGTCCTCTTCATCACGCTCCTACGCGCAGGTCGCGCACTTTTTCTTTTCTTCTTCTTTCTTTTTGAGAACATCCAGATTGCGTTCGGTCGCCAGTTTGTCGAGTATGGTCTTGACCACCGTGTCAATCGCCGTGCCATCGGAATAGTCTGCCGGCAGCGCAAAATTAACGCGGTCGTCTTTCAGAAGCTTGATGGCCTTTTCCTTATGCGCGCTTTTGGGCTTATAAACCGCAATTGCGTTGCCGCCGCGGTCTTTGACCAGCTTCATCGACGGAATGTCGGTCATGCCGTCGCCGAAATAGATAATGCGCGGAAACGGCACCCGCCGCTTGCTGTCTTCCATAAACTCGTTGACCAGCTTGTCGTCGAGCTTGCCCAGCCCCTTGTTGATTTTGGACAGATACTGCACCTTGGTCGAATAGTTGACCACGCGCGCCGGCCATACCGGCGTCCCGTCCTCCCCAAACGCAAAGCTGCAGCCGTACACGTCGGTAAAGTATTTGCAGATGGACGCACCACACAAAATTTCCTCATACCCCGACGAGATGATGTAATGCTCGATTTTCAGCCCCAGCTTTTCCCCGTAGGCGTTGATGCGTTCAAACCACCCCTCCACGCCTTTGTAGTACTTGACCAGCGTCCCGCAATAGGCAAAATTCTCACGCGTCAGCTTGACGCCTTTTTCTTTGGCGGTCTTCATAAAATAGTACATGCTGCCCGTAATCTGGTCGGCGCAGTTGTCGACCGACCACTGGTTCGCCTTTTTCCAAAACGTCTTCGGGCTCATCCCGAGCTCCGGAATCAGCACGTAATCCTGCATATAGGTGGTGGAGAGCGTTTCGTCAAAGTCATATACCAGCGCGACAATCGTATTTTTCATCTTTACCTCAATTAATCCTTGCAATTCAAAACCATTATTATATAAAAGAAGTTAGTTTTTAATTAATATTATATCCCAGGTGAGGTAAAAAAATGGCAGCTGTTTTCCTCAAAGACAAAATAAAAAAACTACTCTGGACAATGCGCCTGCGCGAAACGCTGCCGGCTTCCGCGATAAACAAAATCGAAATCAAAGAAAACAACGAACCGCTGGTTGATATAAAAGAGGACACCGCACTGTTTCTGTCCGAAAGTTTACAGGCTCAACCCAACGTATATCTCCGCCAAAGCGTTTACGCGCGGTTAAAAAAAGCCCAAGCACTTCTGCCGGAGAATTACTTCCTGAAAATCTGTTCCGCCTTCCGCTCACTGAAAGAGCAGGAGTACCGCTGGGCGCAAAAGCTCGGGCAAAACCGCCGGGAACATCCGAATATGTCCGCGCCAGAGCTGGAGCGCCTAACCAAAAGTCAGGTTGCCGACCCGCGAACCGGATTTGGCGGACACCAGACAGGCGGCGCCGTAGACGTAACCCTCTGCCGCTCGGACGGTACGGAATACGATATGGGCACCGGTTACAGTGCCCTTTCGCCGGAAATCAAAACCTCCAGCAAAAAAATTCTGCTGACCCAGCGCAAAAACCGCGAAATTTTGAAAATGTGCATGGAAAAAGCCGGTTTCATAAACTACCCCAACGAATGGTGGCATTATTATTACGGCGATCGCATGTGGGCAGCTTACAGCAAAAGGAAAACATGTTTCTACGGCCTGCCGGAAAAGGAGAGATGACATGATTATAGAAACCCGGCGCTTACAATTTACAGAATTAAACCTTACAGATGTAAATACTCTTGCCGATATCGCCAAAGATATGGCATGGAATGACACTGTTAATATTTTACTGAGAACTGATTTAACTTCACAAAATTTTAAAGAATGCGGAAAAGAGGATCTTCTGCAATATAAAAATAAGATAAAATTACTGGCTGAAAACATACTTAAAGAAGCCCCTCATAAACAAAATATTTCCTCCTTAATCCCCCAAAATATAATCCCTGAACAATACTGGCATATAAACTTTTCCTTACTAAAACCAGATTTTTAAAAATCTGCCTTAAACTTTATAAAAGAAGCTCTGAAAAGACAATCGGCCTCTCCCCGTTACGGTTTTTGGCTTGGCATAAAAGACAAAAAATCCAATACCCTAATAGGGGCAACAACAATTTCAACCAAAATAATAAACGACAATAATATCACCCAAATCGGACACTCGGGACAATTTATTCACCCTGATTATCAAAGAAAAGGCTATATATCCGAAACCAAAGCAGTTATGGTTGACTTTATGTATAAATACCTGATAGACATGAACATAACCCCTGTTCCCCCTCAACACCTGTTTTATACCACTTGCGACAAACTGAACGTAGGCTCGCAAGCCCTACAGAAAAAATCTGGAGCTTCCGCCTCCGGATACGCAGCCAATAACCTAAACAAAATAAAATTCTACGCCGACAGAAATGATATTACTTCATCCCCTTTAATGCAGAAAGAAATCTCATGGAAAGCTGAATTGGATAACGGGAAAAAACTTATATCTAAAGTATCTGTAAACGAATTAAAAATAATACATACGATACAATCTCTGGAAAATTTTTCAACAAGATAACCATTGACAAATCTCAAATGCCATACCATTATAGACAAAATTTTATAATTTTGTAAATTTGTATGATCATGAATCAGAACAAAGAGTATTTTTTCCGTTTAGCAGAGTCCAAGTACTCCCTCGGAAGCAAGAGTTGTTTCGCAGCAATTGGCTTTATTAACATTAACAATCAACCCCATGTATTAGATGGTTATGTTGTTGATAAGTATTTCATTGATGCGAAAACAGAGAAAATATATCCCATCGCAGATTTTTCTCTGATTAACAATGTTGAAAGTTTTGAAGATTAAAAAAAGAGTCCTGTAGGACTCTTTTTTTTATACATCCGCACCCTTCCCTGCCTCATCGTTCTATTCCTTTTTTATCTCGTGTACCATATCCGTTTTTTTCCTGCATAATGCTTCTCTGGTGTTACGTTAAACTCTTTAGTGTCCAACCGCACTATTCCGTTGTATCCGTAACGTTTCCCCGTTCCCTGCCTCCATCCTCCCTTTCATCCAGTCCCCCCGTTTTCCCTTGCAATTTAAAATCAAATGTATTAAACTCCCCCCAGTTTATAACAAATCTATCCCAGGTGAGGTAAAAAAATGGCAGCGACCCAGATGGAACAGTTGGTTTCCCTGTGCAAAAGAAGAGGTTTTATTTTTCAGAATTCGGACATATACGGCGGCCTGCAGGGCGTATACGATTACGGCCCGCTCGGCGTCGAGCTCAAAAACAACATCAAGGCCGCATGGTGGCGCGCAATGGTCTATGAGCGTGACGACGTTGAAGGCCTGGACGCCGCGATTCTGACCAACCGCAAGGTGCTGCACTATTCCGGACACGAAGACACGTTCTCTGACCCGATGGTCGATTGCCGCAAGTGCAAAGGCCGTTTCCGCGCCGACCATTTAACCGACGGCAAATGCCCGAACTGCGGCTCGACGGATTTGACCGAACCGCGCCCGTTCAACCTGATGTTCAAAACCACCGTCGGCCCCGTCGTCGACGAAGACAACATCGCCTACCTGCGCCCCGAAACCGCGCAGGCGATTTTCACCCAGTTTAAGAACGTCGTCGATTCCACGTCGCGCAAGCTGCCGTTCGGCATCGCCCAGATTGGCAAGTCGTTCCGCAACGAAATCACCCCCAAGAACTTCATCTTCCGCGTGCGCGAGTTTGAACAGGCGGAACTGGAATTTTTCGTCAAACCCGGCGAGGATGAAAAGTGGCACGAATACTGGAAACAGGCGCGCATTGACTGGTGGAAAGAACAGGGCGTAACCTCCGACCGCTTCCGCGTTTATGACCAACAGCCCGATGAACTCGCGCACTACGCCAAAGCCTGCTCGGATATCGAATACCGCTTCCCGTGGGGCTATGACGAGCTGGAAGGCGTCGCCAACCGCCGCGACTATGACCTCGGCAACCACACCAAATGCCAGAACGAATTCGGGTTGGAGGCGCATTGCCACGAAAACCCGGAATCCACGACCAAACTCTGCGTCCGCGACGAAGAAAACAACAAGTGGATTGTCCCGTTCGTGATTGAGCCGTCCATGGGCGTCGACCGCGCCGTGCTGGCGATTTTGACCGAAGCCTATACCGAGGAAGACTTGGGCGAAGGCAACTCCCGCATCGTGCTGAAGTTAAAGAAACACCTCGCGCCGATAAAGATTGCGATTGTTCCGCTCAAGAAAAACAGCCCCGAAATTATGGCCAAATGCCACGAGCTGAAGCAAAAGCTGATGAAGCTCGGCATCGGCCGCGTCGCATTGGAAAACACCGGCAACATCGGCAAAGCTTACCGCCGTCATGACGAAGTCGGCACCCCGCTGTGCCTGACCGTGGACTTCGAAACCATTGAGCAGCAGCCGGAAACCGTAACTCTGCGCGACCGCGATACAATGGAACAAATCCGTATCGCCACCGCCGACCTCCCGGCCTACCTGCGCGAATATTTCGCCTGAACGGCACATAAATAAGCCGCACATAAAAAGCCCGCCTTCCCCGCGGGCTTTTCTTTTTCTGCGTGCCGGCCTTCCGCGCTGTCTTCCTCTAGCCTCTAACTCTGCGCACACGCCGCCACGGTCCTAATCTACACCATAACTCTGCGCACATACCGCCGCCTACCGTCCTCCGGCTGCAGCACCGCCTGCGCCCCCAGGCTCAAAGAAAATTCTCTACCGTCCTCTGGCCTTCAGCACCGCCTGTACCATGGCGTTCTTCTGCGCCTCATCGGCATTGCACAGCGCCAGAACCGCCGCACGCGAGGTTTTGATGGAAGTATCGCCGACGCTCTGTGCAAAGTTATACGGCTCGTTGACAGCCTTTGCCAGCAGTTCATAAGCGTTGTCGCCAAACTTGTCATACAACGCATTGACCGTTCCGCCAGCATCCATTGCATTCCGTGCGCCGTTAATCCGGTTCATTCCCTCAATGACCTGCATCATGCGCGCCTTGTCCTGCGCCGCCTTCTGCATATCGCCCTTGAGTGCGTCCCGTTCAGCCTGTTTCTGTTCCGCTCCCGTCTGCCCGGCCTGTCTCCCTTTTTTCGCCATCAGCCCGTCGGGTTCGCCGCGGCCGTCCGGCTTGCGGATAACGTCCGCCATCAGGTTGAGCACCTCTTTTTTCTGCACGTCGGAAACGCGCTCTTTCGGGCTCCACTCGCGGTATTCCGGCTTTTTGTCTTTGTCCACCGGACGCACCGGCTTGTTCTCGCCCTTATTCTTGTCAGCATCATTGCCGAACCACCCCTTAACGGCGTCAACGGCATCGCTCCCCCATTCGCCGCATTTTTTGATTCCGGCAATAACCGGCACGCCGACATACACGCCCAACGCCTCCGCCGGATAGCGAACCACCGCCGGCAGCTTGTCCAACCCGTTCATTTCCTTCGTTTCGCCAAAGAAATGGGTATATTGCTTCACACCGCGTTTCCACCACCCCATATCCTCAACTTTTTGCTGAAGTTCTGCAGCCTCTTTCGGCAGCTCCTTCAACGGCAGGTCGTCTTTCGGGTTAAACGCCTGCCGCAGGTTGACTTTCCCCTCAAACTTCAAGTCCTCCTGATTGAACTTGACCTTCCCGCTGTACAGTTCGTCAACCGCCTTGTTGTAAGCCTTGTCGTCGCCTTCCGGCAGCTTTTCGCCCCGTCCCGCATATTCCCGCGCCACCTGGTTGACCAGCCCGTCAATCAGCGCCTTGTCGTTTTTCGCCACATTGTCAAGCGCGGCTTGATAATCCTCTTGCTGATAGCTTGTCAGTTTCTTGTCGGTCAGATATGCAAAAGCCGCCATTTCCGTATTCCACTGCCCGCGCGTTCCCTCGCCAAAAGGCAAGGCATCTCTGCATTTTACCCCGCACATAGGGTCTTGCACCGCCAGCGCATGCTGCAGCAGGTTCTGATACTGGAGCAGGCTCATTTTGCCGTCATACTTCGGCAAACCCAGCTCCTCCGCCAGCTTTTCACTCCCCATTATTCTGCGTTTGCCCGCATCGGGAATTTCCACGTCCTTGTCCATATATTGGGTAAAATCCACGCCGCCGATGGTATAGGCGATTTTCCGCGCCCGCTCGTAATTCTGGTCATAATAGGCGGCGTGCTTGCCGTCCTTCTCGCCGTAAGACTTGGCATTCCTGACTCCGTAATCAACATAAGTGCCGGAAAAATCCCTCATCCACATATCCCGCGTTCCGTTGGCAATCAGCGCCATTTCTTTATCAAAATCTTCTTTTTTGTTGCTGAACGGATTTATCTCCCCTCTTTTGATGGCATCGGTATAAAAACGAAAACGCAAACCGTCTTCTTCAAAAACAGAAATATCTCCTGTTTTCAAATATTTGTCGCGCAAATAAACCAGCGATGCCATATTGGCGGAAATTTCGTCGTTCATCTCGGTTTTGTACGCCTGCTCCGGCGAAAGCGCATATTCATATATCCCCTGGCTGCGATTGTCCCGATGTTTCTGCTCATGCATCAGAACCGCCATACTGCCGCTCCACGAATTAAAGCTGTCTTCCCCCTCAACATAATTAATCGTAAGTGTATTGTCCCCCGATAGAAAATATGCGCCTGTTGTCGTTTCGTTGCTCAGCGTATCTACCTGAAAATCCACCTCGCGCATTCTGTTTTCGGCATCCAGCCGCGCCGCTGCCAAATCTTTTTTAATATCTTTTGCCATGATGACATCTCCCAACCAAATTCTCTGTTAAGGTATATTATACCTCACAATGGCGCTTAGGTCAAGCCAAAACGCCCCCGCATCCCTCGCAAATCGCCCTACACCGCCACCACCCGCAAATCGCCCCGCAGCCCCGGCTGTCTCTCTCTTCCTCCCGCCAACACTCCTTCATCCCTCGCAAATCGCCCCTCTATCCCATTCCCTCCCCTCATCACGCCTCACCAACGCGCACAAAAAAGCCCGCCATTCAGCGGACTTTTTCCAACGCACCGATGACATCGAACGCACCGATTACACCGAACGCACCTGTTACACCGAACGCACCGATGACACCGAACGCCCATGTTACACCGAACGTCCCTGTTACACCGACGCTCATCTCTGCGCGCGTTTGAGCTTTGGCCGCCCGAGTTTTTCCGCGCGTTCGTTGATTTTGCGCAGCCTGATGTTTTCCTCGTCAAACGTTTCGCCGATAATCGCAAACATCATCGGCACAAACAGCGTCGCCACGAACGTCGACAAAATCATGCCGCCGATCATGCCCGTACCGATAGCATGCCGGCTCGCCGCGCCCGCTCCGGCGGATACCGCCAGCGGCAGCACGCCGAACGTAAACGCCAGCGACGTCATCACAATCGGGCGGAACCGGAGCTTCGCCGCCTCAACTGCCGCCTCGGCATACGAAAGCCCTTCCTGTACTTTCATCACTGCAAATTCGACAATCAAAATTGCGTTTTTCGCCGCCAACCCGATAAGCGTTACCAACCCGACCTGAAAATAGAGGTCGTTTTCAATCCCGCGCATCCACACCGCCAGCAACGCCCCGAGCACCGCAAACGGCACCGAGAGGATAACCACAATCGGCAGCGACCATTTCTCGTACTGCGCCGACAAAATGAGGAAAATCATAATCAGCCCGAACACAAACGCCTGCGTCGACGTTCCGCCCGCCTGTTTTTCCTGATACGCCGAACCGATCCACGCCAAAGCATAATCGCTGCCCAGCACTTCCGCCGCGACTTCTTCCATCGCCGCAATCGCTTGTCCGGAAGAATATCCCGCCGCCGCGTCGCCCATTATCTTCGCCGCCGGAAAGATGTTGAAACGGTTGACCAGCTCCGGCCCCGTAACGCGCTCTACCTTAATCAGCGTCGCCAGCGGCACCAGCGCCCCGGTTCCCGACTTGACGTACACATAGCGCAGATCGTCCGGCGTACGGCGGAATTTGTCTTCCGACTGCAGCGTAACGCGGAAGTTTCTGCCCATATAGGTAAAGTCGTTGACATACAGGCTCCCGAACGTGGACTGCATCACCGCATAGATGTTGTCAATCGGCACGTTAAGCATTTTCGCCTTCTCGCGGTCAAGGTCGATACGATATTGCGGCGTGCTGACCGAAAACGTCGTCTTGACGTTCGCCAGTTCCGGGCGTTTGTTCGCCGCGTCGGCAAATTCCTGCGTTTTCGCCATCAGCTCCGCCGAAGTCTTGCCTGTCTTGTTCTGGATATAGCCCTCAAACCCGCCGGTCGTGCTCATGCCCATAATCGGCGGCATGCTGAACGCATAGGCGATGCCCTCGTCCTGGCTCATGCCGATGCCCGAATACTTAAGCGCCAACTCCGCCGCCGACTGCCCCGCGCCTTGCCGCAGGCTCCAGTCTTTGAGCGTAACAAAGCTGATGCCCGAATAAGTGTTCTGGCTGGAAGAAAGCATATTGTAGCCGTTAATCGTCAGAAAATCCTGCACGTTCGGGTCTTTCCGCACCGCCGCGCCGACTTTTTCGGTAAACTTTTCGGTGCGCGGCAAAGACGACGCCTCCGGCAGGGAATACGCCATCAGCAAATTCCCCAAATCTTCCGTCGGCACCAGCCCCGTCGGCACGATTTTAAACAGCGCCGCAATGCCGAACAGTACCGCCGCAAACCCGGCAACCGCCCGCCGCCGGTGCGCCAAAAAGTAATGCACTCCCGCCAGATACCAGCTCGTCGCCTTGTCAAAAAAGGCGTTAAACCACCTAAAGAACGCCGCCGGTTCCTGCCCGCTCTTTTTCTTCTTGATAATCAGCGCGCACAATGCCGGCGTCAGCGTCAAAGCCACCAGTGCGGAAATCAGCACCGATACCGCAATCGTTACCGAAAACTGCTTGTACATAACCCCGGTCATGCCGCCCAGAAACGCAATCGGCAGAAATACCGCCGACAGCACCAGCGCCACCGCGACCACCGGCCCCGACACTTCCTGCATCGCCTTAATCGCCGCCTCTTTCGGCGACAGCCCTTCTTCGTCCATCAGGCGCTCGACGTTTTCCAGCACGATAATCGCGTCGTCAACCACGATACCGATTGCCAAAATCAGCCCGAACAGCGTCAAAAGGTTAATCGAGAAGCCCAGCAGATACATTCCGGCAAACGCGCCGATAATCGACACCGGCACCGCCAAAATCGGAATCAGCGTCGCCCGCATATTCTGCAAAAACAGGTACACGACCGCAATAACCAGCAGCACCGCTTCAAAAAACGTATGGATAACTTCTTCAATCGACACGTTCACGAACAGTGTCGTATCGTACGGGATTTCGTAGGTAATCCCCTGCGGAAAGCCCTTGGACAATTCCGCCATTTTCTTCTTGACCAAATCCGCCGTTTCCAGCGCGTTCGCCCCCGGCTGCAGATAAACCGCAAACGCCACCGCCGGCTCGCCGTTAAAGGTGGAGGTTACGCTGTAGTCCTGCGCCCCGAGTTCAATCCGCGCCACGTCCTTGAGCCGCAGCATTCCGCCGATATCGTTGCTCTTGAGGATGATATTGCCGAATTCTTTCTCGTCAACCAGCCGCCCCTTGGTATTGACCGAATAGGTATAGGGCTGCGATTCCGTCATCGGCTCCTGCCCGAACTGCCCCGCCGCAAACTGCGAGTTCTGTTCCTGCACCGCCGCAATCACGTCCTGCGGCGTCAGGTTATATTCCGCCAGTTTGTCGGGCGACAGCCAGATGCGCATCGAATAGTCCTGCGACGCAAACAGCGACGCGCTGCCCACGCCCTTGATGCGCCGGATTTCGTCCAACACGTTCAGCAGCGCATAGTTGGAAACGTACACCGTATCATACAGGTCCGACGTCGAACGCATCGTAATAACCTGCAAAATGGAATTTGATTTCTGCTCCACCGTAACGCCCTGCTTGGTAACTTCCGCCGGCAGCTTGGACGTTGCCATCTGTACCTTGTTGTTGACGTCAATCGTCGCCTGGTCCGGGTCGGTTCCGATGTCAAACACCACGCCGAGTGTCAGATACCCCGACGACGTCGCGTTGGAATACATGTAAATCATGTTCTTGACGCCGTTGATTTCCTGCTCCAGCGGCGCCGCTACCGTGTCCGCCAGCACTTCCGCCGTCGCCCCCGGATAAGTCGCCGTAACCTGAATTTCCGTCGGCACGATGTTCGGATACTGCTCCACCGGCAGAACTTTCATTGAAACCAGCCCCGCCAGCACGATAATCAGCGAAATCACGGTCGCAAAAATCGGCCTTTCGATAAAAAACTTTGAAAACATCTTCCCGCTCCCGTTTATTCTTTAACCGCAGCACCACTGGCAGCCGCACCGTCGGTTGTCGCCCCGGCTCCCGTGCCTGTTCTTCCCGCAGCCCCGGCTCCCGTGCTCTCAGCCGCATTTACCGCGCCTGCACCATCAGATACCGTGCCCGTTTCACCGGCCGCACGCGCATATCCCTTAACCGCCGGATTATTCTCCGCTGCACTCGTTGCATTCATAATCTGCGGCGCCGCGGCCATCCCCGGCCGCAGTTTCAGCAGTCCGCTGACAACCACCCTGTCGCCCGGGTTCAGCCCCGTGTCCACAATCCAGCCGCCGTCTTTGGTCGCAAAACCAGTCGTAATCGGCGCTGCTTCAATTTTATCCTGTGCGTTGATGCGATAAACATAAGAGCCGTTCGCTCCCTGCATTACCGCCGTCTGCGGCACAACCAGCGCATCGGCGCGCACAACGCCCTCCACGCTCAGGCGCAGAAACTGTCCCGGGCGTATCCGCCCTTTCGGATTGTCAAACACCGCGCGCAGCTTAATCGTCCCCGTTTCCTGGTCGACCGTCGGGTTAACGAAGTCAATGTCTCCGGCCTGCGGATACTGCCACCCGTCGCCGGCATTAAGCTTCGCCTTTATCTGGTCTTTGCGCTGCGGCTGCGCCAGATAGCCTTTTTCAATCATTTCCGCCATCTTCATCATTTCCGTTTCCGACATCGAAAACATCACGTAAATCGGATTAAGCTGCGTAATGTGCGTCAGGAGCCCGCCCTCGCCGGAAGTGGAAATCAAACTCCCCTCCGACTGGACTTCCATGCTCGTCAGCCCGCTGATGGGCGCTTTGACCTGCGTATAGTCAAGGTTAAGCTGCGCCGCGTCCACCGCCGCCTGTGCCGACTGCAGCGCCGCCTTCAGTGAGTCTGCGTTGGCAACCGCGTCGTCGCGCGACTTCTCGCTCGCATACCCCTGCTTGAACAGCTTTTCGGTACGCGCCAGCTGCGTCTCGGCATTTTTAAGCTCTGCCTCGGTCTGCGCCAGCTTGGCCTTGGCCTGGTTCAGCGCCACCCGGTAGGTGTCCGGGTCAATCTCAAACAGCACCTGCCCCTCGCTGACTTCCGCGCCTTCGACATAATTGCGCTTAAGCAGAATGCCCCCGACGCGCGCCCGCACTTCCGTCTCTTTGGAACCCTGCGCCCGCGCCGCAAATTCAAACGTCAGCGGCACATTCTGCGGCATTACCTGCACCACGTCGACGGCAGTGCCCGCGCCTGCCTGCTGTTCTCCCGCCGCCTTGTCGTCGCACCCCGACAGCACCATGACCGGCGCAAGCATCATCGCCGCCGCCCAAATTTTACTTCTCCAAAACGTTCTGCACCCCAAAGACATAAGCCCTCCAAATAATCATTGCATAAAAACACACATACTGGTTAGTATGTAACACACCTTGCCGTAAATTCCAGCCTTTTTGCTTTTTTTCCGCAATATGTTGATAATTTTGTATGTATGCGCCCCGCTTACTGCCCCGCCTGCCGTCCCGCTTACTGCCCTGCCTGCCGTCCCGCTTACTATTACGCTTACCGCCCCGCTTGCTCAGCTCATTCCTGCCCGCCCCCTAAACCGGCATAGCCGTAAAAAAATAACGGGATGCAAGAGCATCCTCTTGTATCCCGTTACTTCTTTTTATCCGCAGATAACGAGGCTTATCATGAGCCCCGCAATGATGACAAGTCCCAGTCCCAAACCGGCTACGGCAAGCAAAGCGCCAATCCCTGCCCATAAATCCGCTCCGAACAGATAGGCCGGAAATCCGACAACAACGCCGAACACACCCACAGACAGTGCACCCATCCCCAGGCGCTCAACAAAACTGTCGCAGCTGTCCCATGTCCTTTCTGCCAGAAACAGAAACAGGAAACACAGCCCGGCATACAGCAATTCTGCTATGAGCAGCTTCACAACCAGTGCGCCGGTACTGTAAACGGCACCTGAAACAATGGAGGCAATGGCTAAAAACACAAATAAGCCGCCCAGAACTTTCCTTGAAACAGAAAAAAAATTTTCCATAATTTTTCTTTTTTTAACGAGGTTCGGGCCTTTCCCTACTCCTTCGCAAAACGGCACCATGCGATACCATTTCAAAGTTAAACATTTTTTGTAAAATAAGGAATATCCCGTTACAAAAAATTCTGCATAACCTGTCACGAAGAAAAACCCCGAAAAAACAAATCATGAAAAACTTCCAAATAATAGGCATACCCTTATATTTACAAACAGCATTTTATCATATTTTTCAGCCTGGTGCAACAATTTTTTCCCCCGGCACAACGGCAAAAAAATAACAGAACGCAGAAATCTCCCTATTCCGTTGCCCTTTGCTCCTCCCTCAACACTGCCTTGCCCCGCGCCCCGCCGCGCTCAGACAAACAAAAAGGAGAGCGCCGCAAAACGCTCCCCTTTTCCCCAAGCCTGCAACTTGCCGCTTGTTTATTCTGCCGGGGTCGCCTCCGGAGCCGGGGTTTCGGCTTCTTCGGCTTCCTGATGTTCCAGAGCCGCCTGAGCCTCTTCGGCTTTCATCAGCTCAATCTCGCGGTCATTCTGCGCCGCAACCTTTCTGAGCGAGCGCAGCACGCTGCCCGTTCCGGCCGGAACCAGACGCCCGACGATAACGTTTTCCTTAAGGCCGCTCAGGTGGTCAACCTTACCTTCGACCGCAGCTTCGGTCAGAACGCGGGTCGTCTCCTGGAACGATGCCGCCGAAATAAACGACTTCGTCTGCAGGCTTGCCTTGGTAATACCCAACAGAACCGGTGTCGCTTCTGCCGGACGGCCGCCTTCTTTCTCGGTCTTGGCGTTTATGGCTTCAAACTCGTCGGCGTCAACCTGTTCGCCTACGAGGAAGGTCGTATCGCCCGGAGCGGTAACTTCGACCTTGCGCAGCATCTGCGAAACGATGACTTCGATATGCTTGTCGCTGATCTTAACGCCTTGGGCGCGGTAAACGTCCTGAACTTCCTTAACCAGGTATTCAGCCAGCTTTTCGACGCCCAGAACGCGCAGAATATCGTGCGGAGCGAGCGTGCCTTCAACCAGCATATCGCCCTTCTTGACCATGTCGCCGTCCTGAACCGCCAGGCGTTTGCCCTTCGGAATCAGGTATTCGTATTCCTTGTCGTCGTCGGTGCGAACCACAATGCGCTGTTTCGCCTTGTAGTCCTTGCCGAACTCGACCACGCCGTCAACGTCGGAGATAATCGCCGGGTCTTTCGGGCGGCGGGCTTCAAACAGCTCGGCCACGCGCGGCAGACCGCCGGTAATGTCTTTTGACTTCAGGCTCTCTCTCGGAATACGCGCGATAATATCGCCCGGTTTGATTTCGTCGCCGTTATCGACCGCCAGAACCGCGTCAACCGGCAGGTAGTAGCGGACTTCGTGCCCGTTGTCGAGCGTAACCGGGTTGCCCTTCGCGTCTTTCAGCACCACCGACGGCTTAAGGTTGGCATGCGCGCTCGCGCCGCCGCGCCAGTCGGTAACGACCTTGGAAACGATACCCGTGGTTTCGTCCTGTGATTCCTTAACCGATATGCCGGAAATCAAATCCACCAGTTCGGCATGGCCGCCCTTTTCGGAAATAACCGGGGTCATAAACGGATCCCACTCGGCAACCTTCTGCCCTTTCTCGACTTCGGAACCGACCTTGACCAGAATCTTGGTGCCGTACGGAACCTTGTGGCGGGATTTCTCGCGTCCCTGCGCGTCGGTAATGACGACGTCGCAGTTGCGGGACAGGACAATCGCGCTGCCTTCGGCGTTAACCACCGTGCGGGCGTTGTCAAGCTGCAGAATACCGGCAAACGGAACTTCAATATTCGACTGTTCGGCCGATGCGGAAGCCGCGCCGCCGATGTGGAACGTTCTCATCGTCAGCTGCGTACCCGGCTCGCCGATGGACTGCGCTGCAATAACGCCGACAGCTTCGCCGACATTGACCGGCGTGCCGCGCGCCAAATCGCGCCCGTAGCAGGCCGCGCAGACGCCGTGTTCGCTTTCGCATGTCAGTACCGAACGGATTTTGACCTGTTCGACGCCGGCTTTTTCAACCTTATCAACATCGTTTTCGTCAATCAGCTTGCCTTTCGGAACCAGAACTTCGCCGTTTTCCGGATTGAGGATGTCTTCCTGCGCCGTACGGCCGAGGATGCGCTCGCCGATGGAGGCGATAACGTTGCCGCCGTCAACGACCGGACGGACGATAATGCCGCGTTCGGTGCCGCAGTTGGTTTCGGTAATGACGACGTCTTGCGCCACGTCAACCAGACGGCGGGTCAGGTAACCGGAGTTCGCGGTCTTCAGCGCCGTATCGGACAAACCTTTGCGCGCACCGTGCGTCGAGCTGAAATACTCGGACACCGTCAGGCCTTCTTTAAAGTTTGAGATAATCGGTTGCTCAATAATCGCGCCGTTCGGTTTTGCCATCAAACCGCGCATACCGGCCAGCTGTTTCATTTGCGCCTTGGAACCGCGCGCGCCGGAATCAGCCATCATGAACACGGAGTTCATATAACCGTGGTCAATCTTGGAAATGCCTTTCATCATCTCCTCGGTCAGCTTATAGTCGCACGCCGCCCAGATATCGATAACCTTGTTGTATTTTTCGCCGCTCGTAATCAGACCGTTCTGATACTGCTGTTCAAATTCCTTAACCTGTTTCGAGGTTTCGGCGATAAGTTTCTTCTTCGCATCAGGAACAATCAGGTCGTCCTTGCCGAACGAAATACCGGCCTTGCACGCATTTTCAAAACCGAGCGTCATAATCTTGTCAACCATGATGCAGGTTTCTTTCTGCCCGCAGTAACGGTAAACCGTATCAATGATTTCGCCGATTTCCTTCTTGCGCAGCAGGCGGTTTACCAGAGAAATCGAGATTTTCTCATTGTCCGGCAGAATGTCGGAAATAATGATACGTCCCGGCGTTGTTTCCAGCAGCCCGTAAACGCGCTCGCCCTTGTCGTTGACATAGTGCATGCGGCATTTGATTTTCGCGTGCAGGTCGACCGCTTTCGCGTTCAGTGCCAGCATAACCTCGTTAACGTCGGAATAAATGCTGCCCTCGCCGGTAACGCCGTCCGCCTGATACGACAGATAGTAAATACCAAGAACCATGTCTTGCGACGGCACGATAATCGGCTTGCCCGATGCCGGCGCCAGAATATTGTTGGTGGACATCATCAGCACGCGCGCTTCCAGCTGTGCTTCAATCGACAGCGGAACGTGAACCGCCATTTGGTCGCCGTCGAAGTCGGCGTTAAACGCGGTACAAACCAGCGGGTGCAGGTGGATGGCCTTGCCTTCGACCAGAACCGGCTCAAACGCCTGAATACCCAGACGGTGCAGCGTCGGTGCGCGGTTTAAGAGTACCGGGTGCTCGCGGATAACTTCTTCCAGGATGTCCCAGACTTCGACCCGTTCTTTCTCAACCATGCGTTTTGCCGCCTTAATCGTCGTCGCCAAACCATACAGTTCGAGCTTCGCATAAACAAACGGCTTAAACAGTTCGAGCGCCATTTTCTTCGGCAGGCCGCACTGGTGCAGTTTGAGCTGCGGGCCGACCGTAATAACCGAACGTCCGGAGTAGTCAACACGTTTACCCAACAGGTTCTGACGGAAACGGCCCTGCTTGCCTTTCAGCATATCGGACAGCGACTTCAGCGGGCGTTTGTTGGTGCCGGTAATCGCTCTTGCACGGCGGCCGTTGTCAAACAGCGCGTCGACGGATTCCTGCAGCATGCGCTTTTCGTTGCGGATAATAATGTCCGGCGCGTGCAGTTCGATTAATCTCTTCAGACGGTTGTTGCGGTTGATGACGCGGCGATACAAATCGTTCAGGTCAGAAGTCGCAAAACGTCCCCCGTCCAGCGGAACCAGCGGGCGCAGCTCCGGCGGAATAACCGGCAGCACGTCCAGAATCATCCATTCCGGCTTGGTGTGGGAATCAAGAAATGCTTCGATAATCTTCAGGCGCTTGACCACTTTCTTGCGTTTGGCTTCGGAAACTGAATCGCTGAGTTCTTCGCGCAGCGCTTTCTTTTCCGCTTCCAAATCGATGTTGGCAAGAATTTCCTTAATTGCTTCCGCGCCGATGCCGGCCTTGAACGCGTCTTCGCCGAACTCGTCCAGCTTTTCCTGATATTCGTCTTCGGTCAACAGCTGATACAGTTTCAAATCCGTCAGACCCGGCTCAATGACGATGTAGCTTTCGAAGTACAGAACGCGCTCCAGCTGCTTCATCGGGATGTCGGTAATCATCGAAATGCGGCTCGGCAGGGATTTCAAAAACCAGATATGCGCAACCGGCGCCGCCAGTTCGATATGCCCCATGCGCTCGCGGCGAACCTTGGACAGCGTAACTTCGACGCCGCACTTCTCGCACACGATGCCGCGGTATTTCATTCTCTTGTACTTGCCGCACAGGCACTCGTAGTCCTTAACCGGGCCGAAAATGCGCGCGCAGAACAAACCGTCGCGTTCCGGCTTAAAAGTGCGGTAGTTGATGGTCTCGGGCTTTTTGACTTCGCCGTAAGACCACGAACGGATTTGCTCCGGAGAAGCAATGGAGATTTTGATTTCGTCAAAAGACTCGGAAACAGCCTGCTGACCAAAAAAATTCATAATATCGTTCATATTTGTAAAACTCCTTTTATCGCTTAGGCTTGTTCTTCGTTCAACATTTCAACGTTCAGGCACAAAGACTTGATTTCCTTGACCAAAACGTTAAAGCTCTCCGGAATGCCCGATTCAAAGCTGTCTTCGCCGCGGACAATCGCCTCGTAAACCTTGGTTCTGCCGTTGACGTCGTCGGACTTGACCGTCAGCATTTCCTGCAGCGTGTAAGCCGCGCCGTATGCCTGCAGCGCCCAAACTTCCATTTCGCCGAAACGTTGGCCGCCGAATTGCGCCTTACCGCCCAGCGGCTGCTGGGTAACGAGGCTGTACGGGCCGACCGAACGTGCGTGCATTTTTTCGTCGACGATGTGGTGCAGCTTAATCATGTAGATAATGCCGACCGTAACCTTGCGGTCAAACTTCTCGCCGGTACGTCCGTCGTACAGGTCAATCTGGCCGGATGTCGGCAGTCCCGCCATCTTCAGCATGCGGTTGATGTCGTCGCCGTTCGCGCCGTCGAATACCGGGGTCGCCATCGGGATACCGTTTTTGAGGTTGCCGACCATTTCCAGCTTTTCCGGTTCGGTCAGCGTCTCGATTTCTTTCTTGTACTGCTTTTCGCCATAGATTTCCTTGAGTTTCGCGTTGAGTTCGTCAATCGTCTTTTCGCCGCGCTTGTACTGTTCGCAAAGGTCATTCAGCTGTTTGCCGAGTTCTTTGGCAGCCCAGCCCAGGTGCGTCTCGAGGATTTGCCCCACGTTCATACGGGAAGGCACGCCCAGCGGGTTGAGCACGATGTCAACCGGGGTGCCGTCTTCCATATACGGCATATCTTCCAGCGGCAGAACGCGCGAAACCGTACCTTTGTTACCGTGGCGTCCGGCCATCTTGTCGCCGGTTTGCATCTTACGCTTGGTTGCGATAAAGACTTTGACCTGTTTCAAAACGCCCGGCAGCAGGTCGTCGCCGCGCTGAACTTCTTCAACCTTCTGTTCAAAGTGCTTCTGTACTCTGTCCAGACGCGCGTTAAACGCATTGGTGAATTCTTCGATTTTGCTCATCAGGTCTTCGTCTTTGATGACGATTTTGCCGAGCTGATATTCCGGAATGTTCTTCAGGACTTCCTCGGTCAGTACCAGTTTCTTCGCAATGCCCTTCGGCGCGTCAACCACCGTCTGCCCCAAAAGCATTTCTTTCAGGCGCTGGTTGTAGCTCTTGCGGACGATGTTCATTTCGTCGTCGCGGTCTTTGGCAAGCTTGGAAATTTCGCCCTGCTCAATCGCCAGCGCGCGTTCGTCTTTTTCGACGCCGCGACGGTTAAACACCTGAACGTCAACAACGACGCCTTCAATGCCCGGCTGGGCACGCAAAGACGTATCGCGGACGTCGCTTGCCTTTTCGCCGAAGATGGCGCGCAGCAGTTTTTCTTCCGGCGTAACCACGCTCTCGCCTTTCGGCGTTACCTTGCCGACCAGAATGTCGCCGGCCTTAACCTCGGCACCGATGTAGATAATGCCGGATTCGTCCAGGTTTCTGAGCGCGTCTTCGCCGACGTTCGGAATATCGCGGGTGATTTCTTCTTGTCCGAGCTTCGTGTCGCGTGCCATAACTTCAAATTCTTCAATGTGCAGCGAGGTCAGAACATCGTCGCGGGAAATGCGTTCCGACAGCAAAATCGCGTCTTCGTAGTTCAAACCGTTCCACGGCATAAACGCTACCAGAACGTTCTTGCCCAGCGCCAGCTCGCCCATATCGGTACACGGGCCGTCGGCAATGATGTCGCCGGCGTGAATCTGGTCGCCGACTTTAACCAGCGGCACCTGGTTGATGCAGGTATCCTGGTTGGAGCGGCGGAACTTGGACAGTCTGTAAATTTCCACGCCCATATCGGCCACGTTGTCGTTGTTGTGGCTGCGGATAACGATACGGTTCGCGTCAACCGCCACAACTTCGCCGTCGTATTTGGCAACCAGCGTCGCTCCGGAATCTTTTGCCACCGTCGCTTCAATGCCGGTGCCGACCAGCGGCGCCTCGGAACGCAGCAGCGGCACGCCTTGGCGCTGCATGTTCGACCCCATCAGCGCGCGGTTCGCGTCGTCGTTTTCCAAGAACGGAATCAATGCCGCAGCGACCGAAACCAGCTGTTTCGGCGAAACGTCGATGAAGTTGATTTCTTCCGGTTTTGCAAAAATGACTTCGCCCGCTTTGCGGCAGGTAATCAAATCGTTTTCAAAGTGTCCGTCTTCTTTGACTTTTGCATTTGCTTCCGCCATGATGTACTTGGACTCTTCGTCCGCCGACAGATAAACCACGTCATCGGTAACCACGCCGTCAACCACCTTGCGGTACGGGCATTCGATAAAGCCGTACTTGTTAATGCGCGCGTATGTGGACAGAGCGTTAATCAAACCGATGTTCGGGCCTTCCGGCGTTTCAATCGGGCAGATACGCCCGTAGTGCGTCGGGTGTACGTCGCGGACTTCAAAGCCGGCGCGGTCGCGGCTCAAACCGCCGGGGCCCAATGCCGACAGACGGCGCTTGTGCGTAACTTCCGACAGCGGGTTGTTCTGATCCATAAACTGCGACAGCTGCGACGAACCGAAGAACTCGCGGATAACCGCGGCAATCGGTTTTGCATTGACCAGATCCTGCGGCTTGACGTTGTTCAAAACTTCCGAGCTCATCTTTTCGCGGATGGCTCTTTCCATTCTCAAAAGGCCCATGCGGTACTGGTTTTCCATCAGCTCGCCGACGGAACGCACGCGGCGGTTGCCCAAGTGGTCAATATCGTCAACTTCGCCCTTGCCGTCGCGCAGCTCAACCATGTGCTTAACCACGCGCAGAATATCGTCCTTGCGCAGAATGTGGCAGGTATCCGGAGCTTCCGCAAACGGAATATCCAGCGCCGAATTCATCTTCACGCGGCCGACCGAAGACAGGTCGTATCTTTCTTCATCAAAGAACAGCATCTTGAAAATCGCTTCCGACGCTTCCAGCGTAACCGGTTCGCCCGGGCGCATAACCTTAAAGATGTCGCCCAGAGCTTCTTCGCGGTTGGTATTGCGGTCAGCTTCCAGGGTATTGCGGATATACGGCCCGACATTGACGTTGTCGATATAGAGCAAATCCAGTTCTTTGATTTTTGCTTCGTTAATTGCGGTCAGCAGCTCTTCGTTCAGCTCGGCACCCGCGTCGGCGATAACTTCGCCGGTCTTGGCGATAACCAGAGCCTTCGCCAGGAATTTGCCGTACAGGTAGTTGTCGTCAACCAAAAAGCTCTTCAGCCCTTTGTCAACCAGCTTCTGTGCCGAACGCACCGTCAGCTTCTTGTCTTTTTCCCAGACAACCTTATTGGTGTCGGCGTCAACCAAATCAAACGGGAATTTGACGCCCTTGACCCGTGCCGGTTCAAACGCGACTTTCCAGCCTTTTTTGAGCTTTTCGACATGGTCGATGTCATAGAAGTAGGAAAGGATTTCCTCTTTGCTCATGCCCGTAATTTCCGACGGGTCAATGCGCTTGCCCTGCTTTTTCAGCTCGGCGATTTTTTCTTCGGTTTCCTTCGAATACAGGGAATAGAAAATCGTCGTAACCGGCAGCTTTCTGCGGCGGTCAATACGCGCGTAAACCAAATCTTTGGCGTCGAATTCAAAATCTAACCAGGAACCGCGGTACGGAATAATGCGCGCCGCAAACAGTTTCTTGCCCGAAGCGACGGTTTTGCCCTTGTCGTCGTCAAAGAATACGCCCGGGCTTCTGTGCATCTGCGAAACGACCACGCGCTCAGTGCCGTTGACGATAAACGTACCCTTGTCTGTCATCAGCGGGATATCGCCCATAAACACGTCCTGTTCCTTGATGTCGTGCACGGATTTCGCGCCCGTGGCTTCGTCCACGTCAAATACGACCAGGCGCAGCGTCGCTTTTACCGGCGCCGCGTATGTCAGATCGCGCTTCATGCACTCTTCGACATCGTACTTCGGCTGCGACAGTTCGTACTTGACAAACTCCAGCACGCCGTTGCCGGAAAAGTCGCGGATGGGGAAAATGGATTTAAATACTTCTTCCAGACCGAACTCGCAATGGTTGCCATACATGTCAACGTTGTTGATAAAGCTGTTGTACGAACCGGTCTGAACCTCAATCAGGCTGGGCATGTCGATAACGGCATCAATCCGCCCGAAATTTTTTCTTACACGTTTCTTGCTCGTATAAGATTCTTTCATCTTTTTTAATCCTTACTGGTTAGATTCTGCGACAATACTTATGATATGCACCCGGACTCCCGCCGTTTGGCACGATTCGCGCCCAAATCGGAAACATCTCGGGCCATTTTCAACCCCGACCGCAGAAGGTTATACGAAAAACTTAAGTTTAAAATATGTTCCCAGAGTCCGCAAGCGCCTTTGAAACTGTTTATTTTCAAAGGGTTGGCTCGTCAGCTCCGGTATGATGTAGAATAATTTTGTAATTACAAATTCTTATCTTTTTAAAGTCGTGCGGAGTATAGCGCCGTTAAAATAATTTTTCAACATATTTTTTGGTTTTATGCAGATTTTAACTTGAATTTAACCTTTTAAATGCAAGGCGTCCGAATCGCATCGTTCTCTCGCCGGCCATACCGGCTCCGCCCCGCGCCTCTTAACCGCCGTCTCCGCCGCGCCTGTCACAACACGCCCGCACCTCTTAACCGCTGCTTCCGCCGCGCCCGAAAAGCCTGCCGAAAATCTTTCCCGCGTTCAGCCCTCCGGTTTTCCGCACTTTGACGTCCGGTTTCTCCAGCCCGGACTCAATTCCCCGGTCGACCGCGCAGCCCGCCGGCACCAAAACCTCTTTAAACGATGGTCTGCACGTACGCAACCCGATTTTTTTCAGCTGTCCGTACCGGCTCAAATCCAGCACATCCCGCGCCAAACCGCCGGTATAGTTGAGGGTCAGCTCCTCAATCCCTTCCGGCAGGCGCAGTTCCCTGAATTCCAGATTGGTATGCGACAAATCGACTTTCTTCAAGTGCCGGTACTTTTCCAGCTTAAACATATCCCCGTGCAGCCCGCGAACCGACGACAGTTCCAGTTCCTCAATCCCTTCCGGCAGCTCAAAATAAACCGCCTTTTCTCCCGCCGTCGTCTTATTGCCTGAAAGCATCAGCCTTTTCAAATCGCGGCAGCCCTTAAGCTGCGCCAGCACGTCCCGCGGAAATGTCGCCCCCGGCAGCGACAGCTCCCGCAAATGCGGCGGCAGCGCAAAACCTCGCCCGTCGAAATCGGTACGGTCAAAAAGCCCCGCATACAGGGTTTCCAGCTTTGCAAACCCGCTCAAATCGCCCAAAAGCCGCACATTGCCGCGAACGTCCAGCCAGCGGATGCCCTGCGGCAGTTTTAATTCGGCCTCTTCGGACAATGCCGACAGCCCCAACGCCAGCACTTCCAGTTTCGGATAAGGCCGGAAATCCAGCACTGCCGCCGGAACGTCGTTGCTTTTCTGAATGCTTATCCGCTCAACGTCTGCCGCAAACACGATGTCGGCATAGTCCGCCAGTTCCATATTGTTCAGCTCGGCGTTTTTACCCCGGCCGCGCGCATCATACACGTCTCTGCGCATACCGCCCAAACCGATAAAAACTTTCTGACCCGCCGCCGCGGCAAACGCTTCGCCGTCGCCGTTCGCTTCCGCCAGCGCCCGCATTTTTTCCCGCGTCGTATCGCGCCCTGCCCTCCCGGCAACAATCCCGAGCACAACTTCCCGCCACAAGCCGTAATCCGCGCCTCCGGCAAGCGCCTGCCCGGTTTTTGCCGCCAGTTCGTCCATCACCCGCGGATGATTGCTGTGGGTCAGGATATCCCGCGCCGCTTCGGGCGTCAGCACCCGTGCTCCGCGAACCGCGTTAAAACTTTTCAGCGGCGGCCAAAGCTCCGTTATGTCGATTGCATAATTTGTCATCTGCCGCCTTTTTCCTCTCTCTCACATTCCACCGTCAATCCGCCGGCTCTCTCGCCCGCTCCGCTGCACCGCGTCCCATTCGTCACAGAGCACAGGGCATCCCGCAGCACCAAACGTACCTCACGCTTCATCGCACTGCCTCTGCTGTCTGATATAAGCAAAAATTTTCTCATAATCCTTATAGCCGCGGCACTTGAGAACCGGAACCCGTACAGAAACCAGAAAATCGGCCAGTTCGGCATTAATCTCCTGCCCGGTTATGTCATAATCGCGAATTTTGCGCAACGTTATTTTGCGATAATGATAAGCCTGAACCGGCAAATCTTTATCTATCTGTTTGCCAATCAGCTTTTTGGCTTTGAAAAAACGCAGAGTAAAACGCCATATTGCAACCCAACGGTTTATCCGCATATCAATAATAACATCAGGGCGCATTTTTTCATAAAGATGCCGCTGGCTACCTTCAGCCACCCATTCGGAGTGGCTGTTAAGAAAAACTTCCAGCGTGGCAAACTGTTTTTCCTGCGGGTAATAACTCCCGTCAACAGGACAGCGGCAGGCCTCGTCCAAATTCAGCCGCGGCAGGCTAAACTTTTTATTGACAGCATAAGCCAGCGATGACTTGCCTGCCCCCAGCGGACCTAAAATTAAAATTTTCATCGGCATACCTCGTTACATAAAAACTCACCGTCGTCAATCAGCTCCTCTGCCTGGCACATTCCGCCGCCGCCAAGCGCCGCGCAGCTAATCCGCCCGTTTCATATCCCTTCGCACCGGCTGTACCCGATTACAACACCGGCCGAACCGCTCGCCGCAGCCCGGCCGTCGACTCTGCCGCCGCTTTCCCTGTTCTGCCGTCCGCAGCCCGCGCTACTCTTCGCTTTCGTCCGCCGCGGCCACACCGTCAAACTCGTTGACTTCCTCAGACAGCTCTGCGTCTTCGTCGTCATCGTCCGCGTCCAGCCACGTTACCGAAACCACGCTCTCGTCTTCGGCGGTGCGGAACAGGATAACGCCCTGCGTCTTACGTCCGGCGATGCGGATATCCTCGACCGGCATGCGGATAAGTTTGCCGCCGTCGGTAACCATCATAATCTGGTTGTCGTCCTCAATCGGGAACGAGCTGACCACCGCCTTGTTGCGCTCGGACATTTCCATATTCGCCACGCCCTGGCCGCCGCGCGCCGTAATCCGGTACTCATAGGCCGAGGTGCGCTTGCCGTAGCCGGTGGACGTAACCGTCAGGATAAACTGCTCGTTCTCGCGCATAGCCTTAAACTCTTCAAAGCTCATCTGCGGCTCCAGCCCGTTGAACGCGGCCTCTTCGTCAAAGTCGCCGTTCTCCGGAATCTCAATTCTCTTCAATGCCGAAGACAGGCGCAGATATTCGTCGCGCTGCTCGGTCGTTGCGTCCGTATGCTTCAGGATGGACATCGAGATAACCTCGTCGCCGTCCATAAGCTTAATTCCGCGCACGCCGCACGAATTGCGCCCGACGAACACGCGGCAGTCCGCAACCGGGAAGCGGTTGCACTTGCCCGACTTCGCCGCCAGCATAACGTCGCACGCATCGTCGCACAGCGCCACGTTGACGAGCTTGTCGCCCTCGTCGAGTTTCATCGCGATTTTGCCGTTCGCCTGTACGTTGACGAAATCCATCAGCGAGTTGCGGCGGATATTCCCGCTTGCCGTCGCGAACATAATCGACAGATCCTTGCACTCGTCCTCATTCTCCGGCAGTTTCATAATTGCCGTGATGTTTTCGCCTTCAACCAGCGGCAGCAGGTTGACGAACGGCTTGCCCTTCGATGTCGGCGACCCCAGCGGCAGCTTGTAAACTTTCATCTTGTACACAATGCCCTTGGACGAGAAGAACAGCACCGGCGTATGCGTACTCGCCACAAACAGCCGCGTAACGAAATCTTCCTCTTTGGTCGTCATGCCGGACTTGCCTTTGCCGCCGCGTTTCTGCGCCTTGTAGGCATTAAGCGGCACGCGTTTGATGTAGCCCGCCTCGGTAACCGTAACCACCATTTCCTCGCGCTGGATTAAAGATTCGATGTCGGTATCGACCTCAATGTCCTCAATCACCGTGCGCCGCGGGTTCGCATATTCGGCCTTAATCGCCGCAAACTCGTCTTTCATAATCCCCATCAGTTTTTCGCGGCTTGCCAAAATCGACAGGTACTCTTCGATTTCGTGCCCGATGGCGCGCAACTCGTCGTGAATCTTGTCGCGTTCCAGACCGGTTAAGCGCTGCAGTTTCAAGTCCAGAATCGCCTTGGCCTGCGCCTCGCTCAAACGATATTTTCCGTTGACAACCTCGCGTCCCGGCTCGGCAATCAGCTTAACCAGCGCTTCGACATCGCCTGCCGGCCATGCTTTCGCCAGCAGCGCGTCTTTTGCTTCCGTCGGGTTTGCCGCGGTGCGGATAAGCTCAATGACCGGGTCGAGGTTTTCGACCGCAATCGCCAAACCGACCAACACATGCGCCCTGTCGCGCGCCTTGTTGAGTTTGAACACCGTGCGCCGGCGGATAACCTCTTCGCGGAATTTGACGAACGCCGCAATAATGTCCTTGAGGTTCATCATCATCGGCCGCCCGTTGTTAATCGCCAGCATATTCATGCCGAAACTGGTTTGCAGCTGCGTATATTTATAGAGCTGGTTCAGTACCACGTCGGCCTGAAATTCCTTCTTGACTTCAATAACCACGCGCACGCCCTGGCGGTCGGATTCGTCGCGGATGTCCGAAATGCCTTCGATTTTCTTTTCCTTCACCAGTTCGGCGATTTTCTGCACCAGCATCGCCTTGTTGACCTGGTACGGGATTTCGTGCACCACAATCGCCTCGCGGTCCTTGCGGATTTCCTCAATTGTGCACTTCGCCCGCATCATAATCGAGCCGCGCCCGGTCAGATACGCATTTTTCGCCCCGCCGTAGCCCAGAATCAGCCCGCCGGTCGGAAAGTCCGGCCCCGGCACGATGCGGATAAGGTCTTCAATCGTAATGTCCGGATTGTCCACATACGCCGTGCACGCGTCCAGAACTTCGCCCAGATTGTGCGGCGCAATGTTGGTCGCCATACCGACCGCAATGCCGTTCGTGCCGTTGACCAAAAGGTTCGGAAACCGCGCCGGCAGCACCGTCGGTTCCTGTAACGATTCGTCGTAGTTCGGCATAAAATCGACCGTATCGCACTCGATGTCTTCAATCAGCGCGTGCGCCACCTTGGCCAGCCTCGCCTCGGTATAACGCATTGCCGCCGCCGAGTCGCCGTCCATCGAACCAAAGTTGCCTTGCCCGTCGATCAACGGCAGGCGCATCGAAAACGGCTGCGCCATGCGCACCATTGCCTCGTAAACCGAACTGTCGCCGTGCGGGTGGTATTTACCCATAACCTCACCGACGATACGCGCCGATTTCTTAAACGGTTTGTTGTAGTCATAGCCGTTTTCATACGCGGCGTAGATAATGCGGCGGTGCACCGGCTTTAAGCCGTCGCGCACGTCCGGCAGCGCGCGGGAAACGATAACGCTCATCGCATAGTCCAGATACGAACGGCGCATTTCCTCGACAATCATCGTCGGCGCAATGTTTTCCTTCGGCAGATTCACCATCGCCGCCGCCGTCGCGCCGGTTCCTGTTGCCTTGTCCGCGCCCGCGCCATTCTGCGCGCCCGCACTCGCCGCGCCGTTATCCCCGTTGCCGCCGTTCATCGCCCCGTTCGTACCGTTGCCGCCGTTCATTGCCCCGTCCGTACCGTTGCCGCCGTTCATCTCGTCATTCTCATCAGCCATTTTATAAAAAACCTCTCGTTAAGACACAATCTGCCGCCCCGAAATCGTGGGCAAACCTCTCGTCAAACACAATCCGTTGCCCCGAAACCGCCGCGCGAACTTCCCGCCCGGACGCCGTATCGGTGCGATTTATTGCCCCCAGACTACCACAACGCCCCAAAATAAAAAGCTTGATTTTCGATTTATCCCCATAAACCCCGTTTTTTTCGCCGTCAGACGCTTTTTTAAAAATTTCCGAGGGGGTGTCGATGTTTGTAAGCTGCCACTCGTCCGCCCCGCCACACCCTAAACAAAAAAATGACAAAATAAACAAAAATTTGTTGACACCCTCTCCCAAATATGCTATAAACATAACCGAAATCAGTAAAATTATGTCAAACTAAAATATTTATTATGGAAACAATTTACATTGCAAGAAAAGCACAAAACAATGCCAAAGCGTTTATAACAATGAATCCCGCAAACGGCAATATTTCCGTTCACGGAAAGTTTTATGACGGCTGCAAAGCTTTCTCCGGTCCGATGCTTGAAAACATCGCCGCTGTTCCGGAAACGCTTATGGAAGAAATCAAACGCCGCGACGCCAAGCCTTTAAGCGCTCCGTCGCCCGAACTTCGGGATTTCATTGCCTCGGTTTGGACAAAGGCCGAAGAAATGGAACCGTGGTTCAAGTTTTAACAAACACAATGTTTCCCGGCGATTTCGGAGCTGTCCGACCGCTTTGAAACACGCCTTGCTAACCCCAAAGCCTCCCGATTTCCGGAGGCTTTTTTTATGGTTGCTCCGGCTGTTGCCTCTCTCCGTTCACTCCTCAATAACTTCAATCACCATGCTGCCGTCTTCCTGCGGCATAATCTTATAGCGTTTTCCCTTTTCCAGCTCCACGCCGCCGTCTTCCAAAACCCCGGATGTCATCTCGCGCACTGCCGCGGCGTCTTCGGCCGCATTGTCGTTTTTAATCCAGCCGTTGGCGCGGTAACGCTCGCGCAGCCCCGCGCTGTAGCTCATGCCGCCCAGATGGTAGTTAACGATTGCAAACAGCGTAATTCCCCATGTCAGAACAATAACATACATCGCTTCCAAAACTGCCGCCAGCGTTTCCGAAATGTCAAGCCTGCCCCCGCCCGGCTTATAGCGCCGGTCAAACAGGGCAACGTAAACCGCCGCTCCGAGCGCCAGATTGCGATAGGTTTCAAGTTCAAAGAAAACGTTAAAAGCCCCCTCATACCCCTCGTAATGCAGCGTAAAACCGGTCAGCACCAGCCCTATCCATACCAGCGGGTTCAAAAACACCGCCTTAAATACCGAACCTCTCATTCCTTCCATAACGTTCCGCTCCCGTTGATAATTCTGTTACTGTCTCCGTTTCCGCACCCGGCTTTGCTCCCGGCTGCATTCTTCGTCCCAAAGCCGGGCCAGGCGCTTTGCGCCCCTCTCCGCAACTCTTCCCGGCCGCTTTCTCCGCCGTATTTGTTTCCAGTCTAACCGCCGACAGTAAAAAAACTCTTTACATCGTGCAAAAAAATGCCTACAATACCTGTCAGACAACGGAGGTCTGCAATGTTTTACCCGGATAAGAATTTTATTAACACGCTTTCCAACGGCGAGCGTTTTATTTTTCTGAAAATCATTTGCGGCACGGTCGCCGCCAACCGCCAGGTCAGCCGCGAAGAGCTGCTTTATCTGAAAGAGGCTGCGCTGAAATATGAAGTCAGCGGCGAAAGCCTCGCCAATATGATAAAGTCTTCCGACCGCACCGCCCTGATGATGCAGGCGAGGATGATAACTGACCGCGCCAAGGCGCTGATGCTGATAAAGGATATGTGTATGGTCGCCAATATCGACAGCAGCCTTGAAGACAGCGAAATCGACTATATTCTTGACATCGCCGCGGCAATGTACATCGAACCCGAACGCGTCAAGGAAATTAATGCCGTCGTCAACGAATATCTGGCGGTATCGCAGAAAGCCTGCATTCTCTTGGAACAGGAACATTGGACCTGACGCAGGCGCCGCCTGTTCCGTACGGCATCCTTTCTCCGGCGCTCCGGATTAACCCTTCCGGCTACCCGGTACCAAAACACCTCCGGCGCTCCGGATTAACCCTTCCGGCTCACCCGGTACCAAAACACCTCCGGCGCTCCGGATTAACAAATAAGGAACCTTAAATGCCCGAACGCATAGCAAAATTTCTGGCCCGCTCCGGCGTCTGCTCCCGCCGCGAAGCCGAAGAACTGATAAAACAGGGGCGCATCACCGTCAACGGCGAAACCGTAGCCGCGCCGGCCTTTCTGGTCGACGGTTCCGAAACCGTGCTCTTCGACGGTGAAAGAATCAAATCGAAAGACAAAACCCGCCTTTGGCTCTACCACAAGCCTGCCGGGCTCGTTACCTCCCACAAAGACGAAAAAGGGCGCGACACCGTTTTTGCGCACCTTCCCGCCGGCCTGCCGCGCGTCATCTCCGTCGGAAGGCTCGACCTCAATTCCGAAGGGCTGCTCCTGCTGACCAACGACGGAGGGCTTTCCCGCGCGCTGGAACTCCCATCCAACGGCTGGAGCCGCCGCTACAAAGTCAAAGTTCATGGCTTTTTGGACGAACGCCGCCTGAAAAAGCTCGAAAAAGGCGCCACCGTCGACGGTATCGCTTACGGTCCCTGCAAAATCACCATAGACAGCCGCCCCAAACCCGCCGCTGCGCCGGTTCGCAATGGCACTGCCGCGGCAGTGCCGGAAACCGCCCCGGCCTCCCGTACCGCCACCAACGCCTGGCTCACCGTTTCGCTAACCGAAGGCAAAAACCGTGAAATCCGCAAACTTATGGCCTCCGTCGGCCTGGAAGTCGCCCGTTTGATACGCCTGTCCTACGGCCCGTTTCAGCTTGGTTCGCTAAAACCCGGAGAAGTCCGCGAGGTTCCGCAGAAAACGCTGCGCGAACAGCTCGGCAGCCTGTGGCCCGAGGCCGATACGGCCGCGTCTCCCCGTTCCCGCAACCGTACCGGTACCGGAGGCACAACCCCATGCGCATAATTTCCGGCACCCGCCGCGGCAAAAAGCTTTTCGCCCCGAAAAACGACCGCATCCGCCCCACTTCCGACCGCGCGCGCGAAGCACTCTTCAACATTCTGGAATCCATGCTTCCCGCGCCGCTTTCCGAATATGATTTTCTTGACGTTTTTGCCGGAACCGGAGCCATCGGCCTGGAAGCGGCATCTCGCGGCGCCCGCTCGGTAACATTCATCGACATAGATTTGGAACTGGTCAAAAAGAATGCCGCCGCCTGCCGCCTGCCGAAACTTTCCTATATACAGAAAGACGTCCGCCGCCTGCCGCCCGCCGCCAGACAGTTTAACCTTGTTTTTATGGACGCGCCGTACAATATGGAACTGTCGGTTCTTACCCTCTCCAAACTTTTTGAAAAGGGCTGGCTCACGGACGATGCCATAATCATCGTTGAAACCGCCAAAATGGAACTGCTTGAAATGCCCCCGGGGCTGAAAATAAGCCGCGCCAAAGCCTATTTTTACGGCGCCGCCCGTTTTACGTTCGTAAGGGTCGACCCCGAATATCTGAAAGTGCGGTAAAACAAACTTCCTGCCCCCGCGCAGGTACCTGCACCCGCCCTGCCGGCCGTTCAGCAGACGCCTGCCGAAAAGAATTTCTGCCGCCGCGCTCTCTTCTCACGCTCAATACGCCCTCACCGGCCGCGGTTTTTCGCACGTTTCGGCTGGCTGCAGCTCTCATTTAACACGCGCGCTCATACAGCGCCCACATCTCCTCATCCCGCGTCAGGTCGTCAAGCCTGCCGTCCGCCAGTTTGGCATCAGCCGTTTCCGCCACCTCGGGCGCAAACTCCGGCGCCGGCCCGTTTACCGGCAGCATCCGGCAGTGCAGCATCCGCAGCGTCCGGTCGTTTTGCAGCATCGCCAGCCCGCCGTTCCCCGCTTCAAAAGGCGCCAGAATACCAGCCCAGTATTTCGCCCGCGCCAGCACTTTCGGTTCGCAGATTTCTTCAGGAATGACAAACCACCCGCGTTCCCTCAGCCACCGTCCGACACTGACCCGCGAACTGATGACCGACAGCGGTACCGCCAAAACCAGTCCCAGCGTAATCGGCAGCAGCCACCAGAACAGGACATGCGCATATTTCCAGACTACCAGCGCCGTTACCGCGCCGAGCACCGTATGCCATTTGTGGATTTGCCAGGCCGTCTGCCAGCTCGTTCCCTCGTCGCCGCGGTTCTGCGCATTCCACCCCACCGACTTGCCGCGCAGGATGTCAAACACGAATTTGCTCTGAAACAGCATCATCACCGGTGCCATTAAAGTCGACACCACGATTTCCAGCCCCAGGCTTTTGCCCGCGTTCCATGCTGACCGCACATATCCGCAAACGCCGTCCGTTCTGCCATTTTTCCCGGCATTACCTTTAAGATACGCCGCCAGCCCCAAAAATTTCGGCACCAGCAGCATCGCCATCGACAGTACGAACAGCCCGATAGTGCCATATTTGTCAAACACCGGCCAGTTCGGAAACAGCGAATACGTCTGCCCGAAATACTGCGGCGGAATAAACTCGCGGAACAACACCATCGACAGCCCCGCCAGCAGAAACAGCAGCCACAGCGGCGATGACAGATACGACATAATCCCGGTCAGAAAATGCACGCGGCTCACCGGATGCAGCCCGCGCGAAATCAGCACCTTGATATGCTGCAAATTGCCCTGGCACCAGCGCCGGTCGCGCGCCGCAAAATCAATCATCGACGGCGGGCATTCCTCATAGCTGCCTTTCAATTCCGGCAGCAGCCACGCCGACCAACCGCCGCGCGCAATCAGCGCCGCCTCGACAAAGTCGTGGCTCAGGATAAAGCCGCCGAACGGCCCTTTGCCTTTGAGTTTCGGCAGCCCGCAGCAGTCGATAAACGCCCGCGTGCGGATAATCGCGTTATGCCCCCAGTAGTTGCTGTTGCCCGCCTGCCAGTATGCCAGCCCGGCACCGACCACCGGCCCCGCAACCTTGCCCGCAAACTGCTGCATCCGCGCAAACATGCTCGTGGAATTGACCATCTGCGGCGACGCCTGGATAATCCCCGCGTGCGGATTTGCTTCCATCAGCCGCGCCATTTTGACAATCGTTTCCGCCGTCATCAGACTGTCGGCGTCCAGCACCAGCATAAAGTCGTATTCCGCCCCCCAGCGGTTGCAGAAATCCTCGATGTTGCCGGACTTGCGCGCCGTATTCTGCGCCCGCCGCCGGTAATAGATATGCAGCCCCGCGCCGCCGGCAGTTCCGCCACTCCTCCCGGCTGCTTCCGTATCCGAACGGCTCTCCGCTCCGAAACTGCCGCTTTCCAAAATCCGCTTTGCCTCCAGCCAGATTTTCTCTTCCTTGACCCAGATTTTCGGATTCGTCGTATCGCTCAGAACAAAAATATCAAACCTGCCGCCTGCGCCCGCCTGTTGCAAATCTTCGCCGATAGCCAGCAGCCGCGCCATCACCTGCGCCGGCTCTTCGTTGTAAATCGGCATCAGCACCGCTGTCTTCGCCTTAATAAAGGAAGCCATCTCCCGCACTTTCGGCGCCGCCGGGTTCTGCCGCGCCCGCAGGTCGTCCGCCGCAATGCCTGCCTCCGCATCCAACACCGCTTCAACATCGGCGGGATACGTTATCCCCGGCATCCTTGCCCTTTTCAACAGCTGCGAAAATCCCAGAATGCTCGACCAAAAATAAAGCGCAATCCACCCGAACGTCAGCACAAACAGCACAATTACCGCCGCCCGCGTCCAAACCGTAATGTCCGAAGGCATCGCCGCCGCCCACTTAAGCAGTCCCAGCGCCACCGTAACAATGACCAGTGTCGAAAGCAGCCGCCGGCGCCTGTGCACCAGCATCGCATATTCCGCGCCGTACCACGGCCGCAGCGCCGGGCGGTTCCTGCCGTCGCCCGCATGCTCCCTCGCGCCGGCACCGTTCCGCCCCCTGTCTGCCTCGCGCCGCTCTTCCCGCGGCTTCAGCCACAGTTTTTGCCACATACGCTTGACCCGCGGCGGCATAATCGGCTGCGCCCGCATTTTCAGCGGTTTTTCCGGCGGCACGATAACCAGGTTGTCAATGTCTTCCGATGCGGTCATTTCCCCTCCTATTGCGGCAGCCACTGATACGTCCAGACTTCGGAAATAATCTCCCCTTCGCGTTTGAGCGCAATTCTCAGCTCGGAAGTCTTGCCGTCCGGCTCAAAGTCAACATATGCGATAACGCCTTTGGACACGGTGCTGTATTCCAGATGCGCGCGCTTGATTTCGCCTTCCGACGCGCTCGCCTCGATTTCCAGCTCGCCGTTGCCGAAATAACGCCGCAGCCTGCTGCCGGTAAATTCAACTGCAAACTTGCGCCCCGTATTGCCCAGAACGCCCATCACGCCGCCGACGCCGGTATAAGTCGCCGCCACGCGCGCCTCAACGTCTTCGCCGTCCACGTCGTCCGTCCAGTGCAGACGGTACTTAAAGCGATATTCTCTGCCGGTTTCGACTTTTTCCGCCGGAATCCAGTATGCGACCACATTGTCGTGGATTTCCTGCTGCGACGGGATTTCCACCAGCTGCACCGTCCCTTTGCCCCAGTCGCCCGCCGGCTCGACCCAGACGCTCGGCCGCTCGTGATAGTTGGCCTCAAAATCCAGATAATGCTCCAGCGACCTGTCGCGCTGCATCAGCCCGAAACCGGACGGATTGTTGTCCTCAAACGAACTGACGCGCAGAAACTTCGCATTGTCCAGCGGCCGCCACAGCCACTCGCCGGCGCCGTTGTGCATCAAAAGCCCGTCGCTGTCGTGCACTTCGGGACGATAGTCATCAAAGCGGTTCTTGGTATTTTCGCCGAACAGGTACATCGAGGTCAGCGGCGCGATGCCGAGCTTCTCCACCGGCTTGCGGAAATAAAGCGCCGCATCGACGTCCATTACCGTATCCTTGCCCGGTTTGAGCGTAAAACGGTACGCCCCCGCCGCGCTCGGGCTGTCCAGCACCGCAAAAATCTTTATCTCGCGGGCATTGCGGCGCGGCTTCTGGATATAGAACTCCGTAAACGCCGGAAACTCCTCGCCTTTCATCGACGCCGTGTCAATCGCCAGCCCGCGGGCGGAAAGCCCGTACTTGTGTCCCTGTCCCAGCGCGCGGAAATAGCTCGCGCCCAGAAAAGAAACCACTTCGTCAAGATACGTCAGGCTGTTCAGCGGATAATGCAGGCGGAACCCGGCATAGCCGCCGCCCCGGACTTCCTCAAAATCCTTGGGCGAAATCTCGTTCTTGCCGTAGTCAAAAAATTCCGGATGATATGTCAGCGGCACCGCCTTGCGGTCGATAATCTCGTTAACCGCCACCAGCGCCGTAAACATTCCGCCGACATGAAACAGCTGCAGGTCAAACTTCAGCTTGTTCTTTGCCCACGGCCCGTCCGCGGGTTTGAAGCGGATGTCGCGGTATTCGTCATAGTCGAGCCCGCGGAATTTTCCCGACGGCAGTTCTGCCGGCTTTTGGTACGGGGTTGCCGCCATCGCCTGCGCTTTCTGCCGCAGTTTCTTAAACGAAAATTCCCCCGGCGCGGTAACTTCTTCTTCCGCCTCGATTAAAGCTTTTCTCCCCTGCGCGCGGTCATAGGCGTAATATCCCGCCGCGGCCAGACACGCAGCCACTGCAATGCCGAAAATAAGATTCCGTTTCATCATATCTCCCTCATATTCCAATTTATGGTATTTGCCAATACCTTACCGGTATTTACCTGATGGCAGAATATTCGCCCGCAAACGGTTGTCAAGCCCTTTAAACTGCCTGTCAACCGGATTTTGCCGTTCTCCCGGCCATTTCTGCACCGCGGCAATCCCCGGCTGCCGCCTGCCGTCCGCTCTGTTTGCCCCCGTTCGCTCACTCTGCCAACCACCTGTCGTCCGCTCTGCCCGCCGCCTGTCCGGACGCACGGTTCGCCGCCTGTCCGGCCGCACAGTTCGCCGCCAGTCGTTCGCCTCAGATAAAATATTCCAGATACAGAAACACCCCGGCCATCGCCACGCTCAAAAGCATCACCGGCACCGACCAGATGAGGAACCGGAGAAAGCTTATCGGATGCCCCTCGCGTGCTGCAATCCCCGCAACGATAACGTTCGCCGACGCGCCGATAAGCGTCCCGTTGCCGCCCAGGCACGCCCCGAGCGACAGCGCCCACCACACCGGCATCATCGCCTCTCGCCCGCCCAGCGCTTCTTCCATCGCTTTCAGCGTCGGAATCATCGTCGCCACAAACGGGATGTTGTCCACCACTGCCGATGCCGCCGCCGATACGCCGAGAATGACATACACGCTCTTTTTGATGCTTCCGCCGGTTACCCCGACGAAATAGTCGCCCATTTTTTTCAGAAATCCGCTTTCGTCCAGCGCCCCGACAATGACGAACAGCCCCACAAAAAAGAACACCGTCGTCCAGTCCACGCGCCGCAGCACGTCCTCCACCTTTTCGTCGCTCTGCGTATGCGGCAGCCCCATCGTATACAGAAGCAGCATCACCGCCGCCCCGGCCAGCGCGATAAAACCGTTTTCAAACCCGATGTCATGCGCGACCACAAACGCCGCCATCACCATGCCCAGCACCCACAGCGCCTTTTTCAAAAGCTTAAAGTCGGTAATTGCGTCTTTTTCGTTAATGTTCATCACCAGCGCGCGGTTTTTGAGCGATGTCGTCAGGCTGTCTTTCCAAAAATAGACAAACATGCCGACCACTGCCGCCATAATCGTCAGCACCACCGGCGTCAGATGGAACAGAAAATCCGTAAACGAAAGCTCCAACGCCGACCCGATGAGGATGTTCGGCGGGTCGCCGATAAGTGTTGCCGTACCGCCGATATTGGATGCGAAAATATTGATAAGCAGGTACGGATACGGATTGACCTCAAGCTTGTTGGCAATCTGCATCGTTACCGGCACAACCAGCAGCACCGTCGTTACGTTGTCCAGAAATGCCGAAAACACCGCCGTCACAAAGCCCATGACAATCAAGATGCCCAGCGGGTGCGCGCGCACTTTTTTCGCCCCCCACACCGCAACGTACTGAAACATGCCGGTTCTCTCCGCGATATTGATGATAATCATCATTCCCGTCAAAAGCGAAATCGTGTTAAAGTCAATCGCCGCGATTGCCGCCTCCTGCGATACCGCGCCGCACAGCACCAGCCCCGCCCCGACCAGCAGCGTAACCACTGCCCGGTTTAGCTTTTCCGTAAACAAAAGAAAGTAGCACAGCCCCATCGCCGCCAGTGCGACCGTCTGGTGGGTAAAGCCGAAAATCAAGTCCGTCGTCTGCATCCGTCAAATCCCTTAAAGCTCATATCCGTCCTGTCTCCTCATCCTCTCGTCATTCGCTCTTTTCGCCATTACTCCTTCGCCCGGTAATTCCGCCGCTCCCCGCGCCATCTCACCGCCCCGGTACATGTTCGCACCGCCGTTGCCCGCCGTACCATTGCTCCGCTGTCCCTCTTGCCAACCGTTGCTCTCCGCATAATTGCTCCTTCGTCCGGAACATCCGCCGCTCTCCGCGCCTTTTCTCCCCCTGCCGTATAAAGCGTACCATTTCTTCTCCCTCTACATAAAGTGCACAATATAAAGGTAAGCGCTCGATATGGCAATGGAAATAAGCATTACCGGCAGCGACCACAGCAGAAATTTAAGAAAGTTCAGCGCATGCCCCTCGCGCGCCGCAATTCCCGCGACGATAACGTTTGCCGAAGCCGCAATCAGCGATCCGTTGCCGCCGAAGCACGACCCGACGGACAGCGCCCACCATACCGGCATCATCGCCTCGCGCCCGCCCAGCGCCTCTTCCATCGTTTTCAGAAGCGGAATCATCGTCGCCACGAACGGAATGTTGTCAATCGCCGCCGACAGCACCGCCGACGACCACAAAATCAGAAACGTCGCTTTCTGAATACTTCCGTCCACCAGGAGCAGCGCCTTGTGCCCGAGCATTTCCAGCACGCCGGTAACTTCCAGCCCGTACACCAGCGCAAACAGCCCCGTAAAAAAGAAAATCGTCGTCCAGTCCACAAGCGAAAACGCGTCTTCCACCCGTTTGTCGCGCTCCTGATGCGGCAGCCCCAGCGTATACAGCATCATTAAAAGCGCCGCTCCGAACAGAGCGATTGTGCCGTTGGCGATATGCAGGTGCTCGCCGGCGATAAAGCCGAGAATAACCAGCCCCAGCACCGCCGCCGATTTTATCAGAAGCCCCGCGTCGGTAATCGTATCGCGCTCGTTAATGCTCATAACCTCGTTGCGCGCCGCCGCCGTCGCCGTCATCTTCCGCCCGAAAAAGAAGTCAAACGCCGCCACCAGCAGCGCCAGGTTAATCGCCACCAGCAGCGACAGCTCTTTAAGAAAATCCGTAAACGACAGCCCGATGGCGCCGCCGATAAGAATATTCGGCGGGTCGCCGATAAGCGTTGCCGTACCGCCGATGTTTGAGGAGAAAATCTCCATTAAAAGAAACGGATACGGGTTTAATTTCAGCTTACGGGTGATTTCTATCGTTACCGGCACAATCAGCAGCACCGTCGTTACGTTGTCCAGAAACGCCGACAACACCGCGGTTACCACGCCGAGCACTGCAAGAATGCCGCGCGGATTCGCCTTCACCAGCTTCGCCGACTTGACCGCCGCATACTGGAACGCGCCGGATTTTTCCATAATCCCGACCATAATCATCATGCCGATAAGCAGCGCAATGGTGTTAAAATCAATGCCTTTCAGCGCCTGATCGTAGCTCAAAACGCCGAGCAGCACCATCGCCGCCGCGCCAAGCATCACCGCTACCGCCCGGTTCAGCTTTTCTGAAAACAGAACCGCGTAGCTCAAAATCAGGATAACGCTGGCAATCACCGCCGCCGGAACGCCGAAAATCATCGCGCCCCTCCCGCAGAACCCGTCAGCCGAACCGCCGCCCATTCGCCGGCCGCAGCATTCATCACGCCAACCATCGCGTTCATTCCGCCCGCCATCGAGCTCACACCGCCAACCATCAAGCTCACACCGCCAGCCATCGCGCTCATACCGCCTGCCGCCGTCCTCTCTCCCGCCGCTCTCAATCTCATATATGCCTCCCGAATAAATCTACGGGACTGAATATAAACATAAGTTATTAAAAAATAAATACCAAACCGCAAAATCTTTAACAAAAAAGTATGTATCACCCCGCTGCCTTCCCGCTCCGCCCGCTCTCCTTTCTTGCCTGTCGCCTATGCGCCGCCCCCGCTGTCTCCCCCTCCCTCTCCCGCACCTGCCTCCGCCGCCATCCTCTCTCCCGCTCTGCACACTCTCCCCGCCCTCTGCCTCCCCCGTCGGCCGCACAAACTTTTCGCTCCATCCGCTCCTTCTTAACCGTATATTAACATTTTATCCCTAAACTGCCGTTTACCGGATACACGGGTATCCGCAGTGCCTGAAAAAGAGGTGCGGAGCTTTGAACGGCTCTTTATATGCTTCGGTGTTGATATAGCACCGTCAACAAATATATCCCCGACAACGGCCGGGGAGCTTTCAGCGTATGTCCAAGGATATTTCTGTCTCTGAAATAATATCCCAAAGGCTGGAAGAGTCATCTAAGCATATATGATTGTTCAACTCCCTGACCACCTCTCTTTTAGGGTGGTTTATTTTTTAGGGAAACAACAATATGAAAAACGACAATCCGGCTGCCCGCACACAACATCAGCGCCCAAACCGCCCCGCTGCGGCAGTAGCGGCCGGCAAATGCTCCGCGGCAGGGCGCAGCATGATTGAAATGCTCGGCGTATTGTCAATCGTCGGCATCCTGTCCGTCGGCGGCATATACCATTTGGGACGGATTTTAACCGAGCTCCGGCAAATACGGATAGCCGAAGAATACGCCTGGCTGGTGCAAAATGTCGTGGCAGATTTTAACGCGCTGCGCCTCCCCAAAGACCAGCGCAACATCAGCAGCGACATAGCCAAATCGCCGTTGATGCCGGCCGGCTGGAAATACAAAGCGGGCTATCTGCAAAACGATATGGGGCAGGTGCTTTTTCTGCAGGACAACGGCAGCCGTAAACTTCAGATAAATTTTGAAATGGGCAGAAAACAGGGGATGACATACAATCAGAAAGGGCTCTGCCGCATTCTGTTCAACAACGTGCTCCGCCCGCTCGCCTCTGAAATCTATATGGCCGCAAACTACTGGGGCAACGACTATGTGCAGCATTTTTACGGCACGAATTACTGCAACAACGGAAATTTAAAATGCCTGTCGCGGATTTCCGTGGAGGAAATAGAGAAGCAATGCGCCTTGTGTCTCGGGGAAAAGGGGGAATACAGAACCAACTGCGCCGTCGTTATGTTCTTTAAGATATAAGGCGGCGCCTCTCCGCTCGCCGGCCCTTCCCCCGTCACCGTCACACTGCTGCCCTCGCCGCCGTCCTCTCTCCCGCCTTCTCCCCGCACGCTCTCTCCCGCCGTCTTCCCGCTCCGCCCGCTCTCCTTTCTTGCCTGTCGCCTATGCGCCGCCCCCGCCGCCTTCTCCCCGCATGCCCTCTTTCCCGGTTTCTACTTCCACACGCTCTTTCCCGGTTTCTACTTCCACACGCCGGTCTTGAGCAGCTGCGCAATCCGTTTCGCCCGTTTCGGCGTCTGCTGCGCGTATTTGGAAGTCAGACACTCAAACGCCGCCAGTTCAAAGTTCCGCTGCTCTACGGCTTTCAACAGGCGCTTAAAGCGTCTGAACCCCCTCACTCCCATTTGGAAACACATATCCAAAAGTGCATACTGCCGCTCTTCGTCCAGCTCTTCAAACCCTTCGACTATCCGTTTCAACGCCTCAAAGCAGCGCGCGATATCGTTCCGAAGCAGCATCTTCGCCGCGTTTTCGGTAATGCCGTGCATATAGTCGCCCAGCGCCCGCGCCTCCTCCGGCGTCGGCGGATTATCTTCCAGATTGCGCCCGACGCCGATAGTCAGTTTCCCCGCCGTGCAGCGGTATGGCATCAGTTTCATTCCCTCATGCGCGATTAGCCGGTCGCACCATTTACTCAAATCATACATAAAATTTCCTCCGTAAAAAAACAGCCGGACGCCTCGCGGCTCCGGCCCGAAATTGACACAAAAAAACCGGCGCCCCCAAACGAAAGCCCGGTATATGCAAATAAAAAAGCGCCCTAAAGCGCCGATGCCCGCCCAATGCGGCAATATACAAAAAAAGCGCCCGCAACTGCCGGCGCCCATTTGTCCATTGTGATGTTATTTAAGCAGAGCCATGACACAAAGTCAAGCATTTTTCCGCCCCTCCGGCAAAAAACATCTTCCGTGCCGCATTCTGCCCGCTCCGCAAAATTCCCTCCCGCCCGTACATCCCCCGTATCTTTCGCAAAAAATCCCCCGGAATCAAAAATTTTTCTTGCCAATGCCGAAAAAACGCATTATAAATACGCCTGATGTTTTTAATCCGGATTTCCCAAGCATCGGCGGCTTAAATGATAGCTTAGAGTTTTACCGCCCTGCCTTGCGGAAAGGCGCCGTTTAGCATAACCGGCAGCCTGTCGGCGGCATTCAGCCCGCCTGCGGTGTTAAAGGCATCCGGCCGGCAAGGCCTCCCCCGCGGCACCTAATCAACAACAAAAACCCCCGCGGACAAGCCGTCTTTGCCGCCGCAGCAGCGGATTGCGGCACACTCTGCCGCCCGGAAATGACCCAATCGTATCGCCCGGACATAAGCGGCGCGATAATTATTAGTTAGGAAACAGAATATATGAAAAGAATGTTGATTGATGACACTCAACCTGAAGAAACCCGCGTCGTAATCGTTGACGGCAACAAGGTTGAGGATGTAGAATTTGAATCGAGTCTCCGTAAACAGATAAAAGGAAATATCTTCACCGCCAAAGTCGTGCGGATTGAACCGTCGCTGCAGGCGGCTTTTGTTGATTACGGCGGCAACCGCCACGGCTTTCTGGCCTTTGGCGAAATCCACCCCGACTACTACAACGTTTCCGATGAGATAAAGGCGGAAGTGGAAAAGGAAGTCGACGAGATTATCGAAAAGAAGCGCCAATTTCAGGCCGAACGCAAGGCCGAACAGGAGCGCCGCCGCCTTGAACGCGAGCAGAAACGCGCAGAATACGAGGCAAAGAAACTGGCCGAAGCGGAATCTGAAGCTGCGGCCGCTGCAAACGCCGCCTCTGACACGGCCGAAATGACATCGGAACCCCCGGCTTCAGCCGAAAACGCTTCCACTGCCGGAACGGAAACCCCGGCTTCGTCCGAAACTGCCCCCGGCGCAGAAACGGAAAATGCCGAAGACGAAACCGCCGCCGACGGCTGCGGCTGTTCGGCAAATTGTGCCTGCCGTGCTGAAGACGGACATTGCCATTGCGAAGAAAACGGCGTCTGCACCTGCGATGAAGAATGCCATTGCAGCGCCTGCCGGAAAGAGGCAGCATCTGACACCCGATCCGGCAACGATACATCCGACAGCGCGGCAACATCTGACACCCGGTCCGGCGACGATGCATCCGACAGCGCGGCAGCATCCGGTGAAGCCTCAGCCGAAACGAAAGACAAACCGGCCCGTCGTACCCGCCGCCGCGGCACGCGCTTTTTAGGCCGCCGCTCGTCCGGCAAATCCGCCGCCAAAGCCGAAACCAAAGACGGCTACAAAGTCTCGGCCGAAACCGCCGGCATTGAACGCGGTGAAAGCGTTGCCGAAGAAATCGGCGAAGAAGACGAAACCGATATGGAAGAAGCCTGCGCCGCTCCGGCACAATCCGCCGATGTTTCTGCCGATGACGACGATGACGATTTCGGCACCGGCAGCAGCAAAGAATTCGACAACGACGATGACGACGCTGATTCCGAACACTATCTCGAAATCCAGCGCAAGCTGATTTTCGCACGCAAGCTGTATCACCGCTCTGCGATTCAGGACGTTATCCGCGAAGGGCAGACCCTGCTTATTCAGATTGTCAAGGAAGAACGCGGCAACAAAGGCGCCGCCTGCACGACCTACCTGTCGCTCGCCGGCCGCTACTGCGTCTTAATGCCCAACCGCATCAAATCCGGCGGCGTTTCCCGCAAAATCACCTCGGCCAACGACCGCAAACGCCTTAAAGACATTATGCGCGAATTGCCGCTGAACGACGATATGTCGCTGATTATCCGCACTGCCGGCGAAGACAAACAGAAAAGCGACATCGTCCGCGACTACAATTATCTTATCCGCACCTGGAACCACATCCGCCACTCGGCGTTGAGCACCCAGGCGCCGGCACTGATTTATGAAGAGGGCAACCTGATTAAGCGTGCCCTGCGCGATATGTACACCAAAGATATCGGCGAAGTTGTCATCGACGGCGACAATGCCTATAAGACCGCCAAGGAATTCAGCAAGATTCTCTCGCCGAACATGGGGCGCAAAATAAAATGCCGCAAACCGGGCGAAATCCCCGTCTTCCAGCATTATCAGGTCGAAAAGGAGCTGGACAAGCTGCACAATCCGGTAGTTCAGCTCGCATCCGGCGGCTATCTTGTGATTAACCCGACCGAAGCGCTGGTGTCCATAGACGTCAACTCCGGCCGCGCCACCCGCGAAATGGACATTGAGGAAACCGCGCTGAAAACCAATCTGGAAGCTGCCGACGAAATCGCCAAGCAGCTGCGGATGCGCAACCTCGCCGGGCTGGTCGTCGTTGACTTTATCGACATGGAAGAGCCGGCCAACAACCATGCGGTCGAAAAGCGGATGAAAGAAGCGATGAAACCTGACCGCGCGCGGGTGCAGATTGCCAAAATGAGCATCTTCGGGCTGTTGGAAATCTCGCGTCAGCGAATGCACTCGTCGTTTGTCGAAAGCAACTATGTAACCTGTCCGTATTGCCGCGGCCAGGGCGTCCTGCGCTCGACCGAGTCCGGAGCCATGCTGGTTCTGCGCGCGATTGAGGAAGAAGGCATCAAAGGCGCATACAACCGCCTGGAAGTCCGCCTCCCGCAGGATACCGCGATTTATATCCTAAACCACAAGCGCCGCATTTTAGCCGATATGGAAGAAAAATACGGTCTGGAAATCATCATCTCCGCCGACGGCTCAATTAAAAACATCTGCGATTACAAGATTGAAAAGAGCCGCCAGCCGAAAGCGAAACCGGAAGCCGTTGCCGCGGCCACCGCGTATGCCGCCGCAGGTTATGCCGAGGATGACGATGACGCTGCAGACGATGACGAAAACGAAGGTAACGACTGCACACCCGCCGATACCGAAAACGGCAGCGGCAACGAAAACAGCACCGAAGAAGAAACCGGCAGACGTTCCCGTGGCCGGGGACGCAACGACCGCCGCCGCAGAGGACATCGCGGCGGGCGCGGCCGCGACCGTGAACGCAGCAGCCGTAACGGCGGAAATACCGCGCCCGACACCGATGAAGGCACCTCCCGGGACGGCTCTCCCCGCAGCGGCAATGCCCGCTCCGCCGAAACTTCAGGCCGCGGTTCGTCCGCAGCTGCCTCGGAACGCGCCCAGGCTTCCGCCTCATCCGGCCGCGGTTCGTCTTCCGCTTCCTCCGCCGGCAGTTCGTCCGCAGCTCCGGACGGTGAACCGAAACCGGAAAAGAAAACCTGGTGGAAAAAGCTCATTGGCTAATCCGCCCGTAAATAAAAAGGCAGACACCTTCCAATGCCTGCCTTCTCCGAAAAAAAGCCGCCGCAGCGGCTTTTTTTCATTTGCGCGATATAACGCCTTCCCTTTCGTCATAACACGTCCGCACCTTCCTCTCTCCGTTCACATAAAACATTCTTCCGTAACCAACTGCCCGTTTTCGTCATAAATTTTAGGCGCCCCGTCCGGCTTGCCGTCTTTATAATATTTCTCTTCCCGCAGTTGTCCGTTTTCGTAATAGCTCTTCCACACCCCCTCCGGCTTGTCGTTTTTAAAATTCGTCTCAGATTTCAACTGCCCGCTTTCGTAATAATTTTTAAATAGCCCATTCTTCTTGCCGTTTTTATAGTTTCCCTCTTCTTCCAACTGCCCGCTTTCATAATACCTTTTAAGTACCCCATCCGGCTCGTAGTTTTTATGTTGCATCTCTTCTTTCAACTTCCCGTTCTTATGGTACTTGTTTCTCACACCCGCCAGCGTGCCGTCTTTATAATTCGTCTCTTCTTCCAACTGCCCGTTCTCATTATACCGTTTCCACACCCCATCAGGCCTGTCGTTTTTATAATATTTCTCTTCCCGCAATTGTCCGTTTTCGTAATAGCTCTTCCACACCCCATCCGGCTGGTCGTCTTTATAATTTCCTTCTTCTTCCAACTGTCCGCTTTCATAATACCTTTTAAATCCACCCTCCGGCTTGCCGCCTTTAAAAGTCATCTCTTCTTGCAACTTCCCGTTTTCATAATAGCTTTTAGCAGATCCATCCAACTTGCCGTCTTTATAATTTGCCACTGAGCCCAACTGCCCGTTTTCATAATAGATTTCAACCGGTCCATCAATCTTGCCGCCCTTAGCATACCCTTTTCCAATTAATTTCCCGTTCGGATATGTTCCGTAGTAGAAAATTCCGTCCGTGGGTACAAAATCCGCACAAACGTGCACCCCTTGCTCATCCTTACAAAACAAACCGTTGATAAGCCCATCAATATTATCGGCAGCATACGCCTGCCCGCCCGCCGGCATCATTGCCAAAACCAAAGCCCAAACCAACACCTTATTCATAGCCATACCTTTCGCTCGCTGAATACTACTCTGCATTTTTATATGATGCCAATACTTAAAATTTAATTTATCCCCTCCGTTCTCCGCCCTCCCCCTTTCTCCGTTCCCGGTTTCCCTCCTTTTCCGCCCCGTTCTCCGCCTTCTCTCTCCTCCCTGCGAACATCTCCCCCTTTCCGTTTGACATGCCGCAAACTATATATTACGATACCCTCAATATGGAGAACCGAGATGCGCCGCCTGTTTCTTACCCTGATATTTCTGTGCCTGGCTCTGCCTGCCGCCGCCGTCAGCCTGATTTCCGACGAAGAGGCAGAAAGCTGGCTTTATGACCTGCTGACGCCGATATTCCGCGCCGCCAGTCTGCCGTTGAACCGCGATTATGTACATATCGTCAAAGACGACAGCCTCAATGCGTTCGTCGGCGACCAGAACCATATGTTCGTCCACACCGGCACCTTGCTCAAAGCCAAAAACAGCAACGAAATCGAAGGCGTGCTCGCCCACGAAACCGGACACATTCTGGGCGGCCACATCCTGCGTCTGAAAATCAAAATGCAGGATTTGCAGAAAGCCACGCTTGCCTCGCTGATTGCCGCCGCCGGAGCAGCCGCCGCCAGCGGTCGGGGCGATGCCGCGATTGCCGTCGTGCTTGGCACCCAGAGTTCCGCCATCAACGCCATGACCGCCTATCAGGTCAGCGAGGAGCGCGCCGCCGACGAAACCGCAGTTTCCCTCCTGCACCAAAACCGCAAATCCGTCCGCGGGCTGAAAGACTTTATGCAGAAAATCCAATCTGCCAACCGCCTGCAGGGCATTGAGGAAAATCCCTATTTCCGCACTCACCCGGTAACCGCCGAACGCGTCGCCTTTTTTAACGAAAAGCTGCAAAAGGAAGCCCCCTCCGCCTCAGAAGCCGAAATGGACGCGCGCCTCAAGCGCATACAGGCCAAACTGTTTGCCTATCTCGCCCCGCTGCCGCAGGTCATCCGCCGCTATCCTTTGGATGACGCGTCCGTCCCCGCAGACATTGCCCACGCCGTCTATTATATGCGGCAGAAAAACCTTAACGCCGCCCAAAAATATCTGCACCGCCTGCTTGCCGCCGAACCCAAAAACCCGTATTTCTGGGAACTGAAAGCGCAGACCTTTTTTGAAAGCGGCAGGCCCCGCGACGCCGTAAAAGCCTATCGCCGTGCGCTGGATTTGAAACCGTCGTCCGACCAGTTCAAACTCGCCTATGCCGAAGCCGTGCTTTCCGCCTCCCCCTCGCGCCCGGAACTGCAAAGCCTGATACCTTTGCTGGAGCAGGCCAATCGCAGCCGCGCCTGGCCTTCGGCCTGGCACTATCTCGGACAGGTATATGCCGGGCTGGGACAGATAGCGGTTGCCGACTACTTCGCCGCCGAATACAATGCTGCCGTCGGCGAAAATGCCGTTGCTTCCCGCCAGCTTGCCAAAGCCCTGAAACAGCCGCTTCCCGCCAATATCAAACTGCGCGCCGAGGATTTGAAAGCCCGTCTGGCGCAGGAAAACAAAAAGAACTCCTTGTTTTGAAAGGCCTGACTATGGTTAAACGCTTCTTTCTATTTTCGCTGCGCGCCATGCTCCTTTTCTGCGTCCTCGTTTCCCCCGCACATCCGGCCGCCGCATCTTCACCCGTCGCACAGGCCGCCCCCTCAACCCCGGCTGTTCCTGCCCCGGTTCTGTCTGCCCCGGCCGTTCCAGCCCCGACCCCGGTTTCGGCTGCCCCGCTTTCCGTCGTCGTCAAATCCACCGCCAACCGTGGCGAAACAAACGTCGGCGACTACTGGATAGGCGAAGATTTTGCCGCCGGTTTCCAAACTCTCGGCGCAATGACAGACATGGACTATCGCGGCGAATATCACCGCCCGCATTCTCCCGAACCTGCGCTAAACCTCTATATGCGCGGCTATACCGACTTCATCCCGCCGTTCCCGTCCGGCTGCAACGTGCTGTACGCGTATTACCCGATGGCTTATACTGTCCCCTCTGCCCCGGCATCCGATACCGCCGACAATTTCCCCTCCGTTTCTGCCCGTAACGCCGCTCCGATTAAAGCTGCCGCCGCTGGCAGGCATCCTCTTTCCAAATCCGCATTGAACCGGCGCCCCCCGCAGCCCCAAAACGCCAATTTGGACGACGACTGGCAGAACTTTGACGTCATCGCCGTCGCCTCGCCCGCCTATGCCGCAGAATTAAACCGCGCCGGCATCAATGCCGTTTATGTGCCGCAATTCACCAATCCGGAAAAATTTTATCCCGCCCCAGACCCGGCGCTGGCCTCGGATATCCTTTTCGTCGGTTCCAACTGGCACGACCGTACCAGCCTTCGTTACGCGCTGGAAGCGGGATTTACCGTCGCCGTCTACGGCTACAACTGGCAGGGGATTGTCCCGCCGGAAATGTATAAAGCGCCGTATATTGCCAACACCGAACTGAACCGTTATTACAGTTCGGCGAAGATTGTCTTAAACGACCACCGCCCGGATATGAAAGATTTCGGTTTCGTCAACAACCGCATTTATGACGCCACCGCCGCCGGCGCGCTGGTCATTTCCGACTATATGCCCGAAATTGAGACCGCTTACGGCGATGCCGTGCCGATGTATAAAAACAAGGAAGAGCTTGCCGGTTTGCTTCGGCATTACCTGACCCACGAAGAAGAGCGTCAGGCCCTTGCCGCCAAAGCCCGGCGCATAACGCTCGAAAAATTCACCAACGCCGCCGCAGCCCGGGCCGTATTAAAAGCCGCCCGCGCATCCTGCCCGCTGCGTTAATCCGGCAGAACCCGCCGCCGTACCTCGCACGCTTTCTCTCCCGTCCTCAACCCGCCGCGCATCCCCGGCGCCCTTCCCGCGCTCCTCAAAAAAACGCTCCCCGCAACGTCCCTTCTCGCGCCAATTCCTCACCGTTTCCGTCAAAAAATTCTTGCAAAATAAAATCCCCGCGCTATATTACTCCTTATGAGAAACAAAATTGACATGATGATGCGAATGGCAAGGCGTTTTTGGCAAAAATAACGCTCCCGTCGGCGTTGTCAGACAAGTTTATATCAGGCGGGGCAACCCGTCTTTTTTATTAACCACGCAAAGGAAGTTACGATGCAAAAATATTTCACCACTCCGATTTATTACATCAACGGTTCGCCGCACATCGGCCACGCTTATACGACGATTTTGGGCGACGTCCTGAAAAAGTTTGAACAAATGCGCGGCGCTGACGTCTTCTACACCACCGGCACCGACGAACACGGGCAGAAAAACCAGACGAGCTGTCAGGAAAGCGGGCTTCCCCTGCCGGAATTCCTCAAAATGCGCAGCGACAACTTCCGCAACCTGTTTGACAAGATGGACATTGATTACGACCACTTCGTCCGCACTTCTTCCGATGAACATAAGGCCGTCGTAACCGAAGCGCTGAACTATATCTACAACAAGGGGCTTATCCGCAAAAAGTCGTACGAAGGCCTGTACTGCGAAGGCTGCGAACAGTTCAAAAAGCCCTCTGACCTGGATGAGCGCGGTTTCTGCCCCGACCACCAGAAGGCGCCGAAGCTGATTACCGAAGAAAACTATTTCTTCCCGCTCGAGCAGGATCGCCAATGGCTGATTGATTATATCAACACCCATCCGGACTGGATAAAGCCCCGGCGCTTCGCCAAAGAAGTACTGGGAATGTTGTCCGAACCGCTGGACGATTTGTGCATTTCCCGTCCCAAGAGCCGCGTCTGGCTCGGCGTCGAACTGCCGTTTGACCATGATTTCGTAACCTATATATGGTTTGATGCGCTGATTAACTATATCTCGAGCCTCGGCTGGTCTCCGGACGAAAGCAAAAACGCCCGTTTCAACGAACTCTGGCCGCATTGCACCCACCTGCTCGCCAAAGATATTTTAAAGACTCACGCCGTCTACTGGCCGATTATGCTGAAAGCTCTGGGCATCCAGCCGCCGGAACACCTGATTGTGCACGGCTACTGGCTCGGCGAAGGCGGGATTAAGATGTCCAAGTCGCTGGGCAACGTTGTCGACCCGTATGAGGTTATGGATTTGATGGGCATTGAACCGCTGCGTTTCTACCTCTGCAACGCGATGTCCCTGACCGGAGATTCGCAGATAAGCGTCGACCTTTTGAAACAGGGATACAAACTGCTTGCCAACAACATCGGCAACCTGCAGATGCGCGTTCTGAAAATGATAGCCAAGAATCTTGGCGGCAAAGTTCCGTCCGCCGCGTCGCTGAACGCGGAAGACAAAGCGCTTTTGGACAACATCGCCGGCACTTTCGCGCGGATTTACCAATACGGCGAAAGCTCGCTGGAACTCGTGTCCGAACTGAGCAACGAAATCCTCAAGGCCGGCGACGCGGTCAATGCCTATTTCGCCGCCAACGAACCGTGGGTGCTCGCCAAAGACGAGAGCAAGAAAGAGCGCTACGAAGCGGTGATTTACACCACGCTTGACGCCCTGCGCCTGATTGCCGCAGCGGTATATCCGTTTATGCCGGCCGTTTCGCAAAAAATTCTCGCGTCGCTGGGTATCGGCGAAAAACCGTCGCTTGCGGATTTCAAACCGCAGCAGCTTGCCTCCGGCAGCCAAACCACGGTCGGCGACCCGCTGTTCCCGTATATCGCAGACAAGCCCGCCGCCTGAAGCAAAGGTACAGAAAACGCCAGCCGCCGGGTTCTCTCCGGCGGCTCGTTTTTTATGCCTGCACCCCGCCTCCGCCCCATCCCGGCACGACCGCACGCTCACAACGCCCTGCACCCCGCCTCCGCCCCATCCCAACACGACCGCCCTCTCGCACCCCAGCCCACGCTGCCCCTCCCCGCCCTATTAAAACCAACCGCCCACATCCGCCCCCAATCAAAAGTTTTCCCTGCCCTCCTGCCCGTCAGCTCCCCGTGTAACATTCCGTAATATTTTATTATCGAAAAATCCGCACAAAACCTTTGTTTTTCCCGCAAATATCGTATAAGTTTCCTTCCGTATGGAATTTTAGGCAAACCTTTAACGGCAACGGAGCTTTGAAACAATGATTTTTTGCGATATGGACGGCGTTTTGACAGACTTTGACGGCGAATTTGAACGCCGCTTCGGTATGCCGCCGCACGCTATTCCCCGTCCCGAACTGTGGGAAAAAGTCCTCGCCGCCAAAGACTACTGGTACGACCTGCCCAAAACCGGCGGCGCCGACAAGCTCGTCGGCTACCTCAACCGTTTCGGCTTCTGCATCCTGACCGGGCTGCCCGCATACGGCTACGACAAAGCGGAAAAGGAAAAGCGCCTCTGGCTCAAAAAACACTACAACAAAGAAGACGGCGTCATCTGTTGCCTGAGCAAAGACAAACAGAACTTCGGCGCCCGGCAGGATATCCTCATCGACGATTTGCCCGCCAACATCGCCCGCTGGGAACAAATGGGCGGCATCGGCATTCTTCACACTTCCGCCGATGAAACCATCAGAAAACTGCAGGAATTAGGATATAAATAACAATAAAGCAACAGGTTAAAAACAAAATGTTAAACAATATAAAAAACGAACTTCTGACGCAAACCGACAGCCTTTTGGAATATCTCGACAGCTTGAATCTTGAGCCGAGCACGCCCTTTACCGAAGCGGAAGTGCAAAGCATCATTGCCGCCGAAACCGCGCAAACGCAGGCAAACTACGACCGCGCCGTATCGCAGTTTCAGGAAAGCAACGCCGACTCCCGCTCGCCGCAGACGCGCCGCTTTGTCGTGTATTGGGGCTATCCCGGCGCCGGCAAATCGTTTATGGCGCAAAAGCTTATCGACCGTTTCGGCCGCGAAGAAGATTGCCTGCCGTTCAACATTATCGACAAAGACCAGCACCGCGACCTGTTTCCGAATTTGTTCAACCACCTCAAAAACGGACACCTCGACGAATGCGAAAAATTTGCCGGCATCACAATTGACTATGTGCGCCGGATTTTAGACCTCTCATTGCTTCGGGGCGAACGCTCCATCTTGTCCATCGGCTCCATGGGCGCCGGCAGCGAATTCAAGGACAACGCCGCCAAGGCCATTGCCAGCGGCTACAAACCCTGCGCCGTTTATATGTCTGTCAATCCCGACATTGCTTACCTGAGCAGCGTCTACCGCAGCGCCGACCTTTATGATAAGATTATTTTTCAGAACAAGGAGCTTTATCCGCGGCTGGTATCGGACGAATACTTTTCCCGCGTCGTTAAAATGCTGCCCGACATGATTGGCAGGATTGACGCTTTCCAACGGCAAAACAGCCGGGACGTCGACCTGATGGTCATCAACCGCGCCAATGAAGTGCTGTATGATTCCCGCCGCCCGCACGAACTGGATGTCCGCACCGCGATTGAACGCGAAGAAACCCGTCCGCTAACCGATTTTGAACTGATTTCCGTCAACAAACAGCTGACCCGCATCCGTCAAAGCATCCAATACCGCTGTGACAACCGGATTTACGCACCTTACAAAAACGAAATCGAAATGGCTTCAACCGCCGTTTCCCGCATCGCGGAACTCATAAAACGGCAGCCGGAAAATGAAAACAGACGCGAATTCGTCAACACCGGAAACAGTGCCAATGGCAATAATGTCGGTAACAATATCGCAATCAACGCCAACACCGGCAGCAATATCGCAATCAACGGCGCAGCAGCCCGCCGCCCCGCCAACGACGATGCTTTTCTGTTGCCTGCCGCCCGCTCTCGCCGCACGAGATAAAAACAAAAACACCGCCACTGCGCCGCAGCTCGCACAGTACCAAACAGGCGCCGGATTTCACCCCGGCGCCCGTTCTTTTCGCGTTGCAACGTTTTATCGCATTACGACACTTCGCCCGTTACCGGGTCAACCGTTTCGCTGCTGCCCTCGTCGTCGCCGATAAGCTCTGATGTCAGATGTCCCGCATCGGCACGGATTTTGCGTTCGATTTCGTCTGCCAGCGCCGGGTTCTCCCGCAGCACCTGCTTGGCATTTTCCCTGCCCTGTCCGAGCTTTTCGCCGTTATACGAGAACCACGCGCCGGCTTTTTCGACAATGCCGGCCTTGACGCCGAGGTCAATCAGTTCGCCGACCTTGGAAATCCCCTCGCCGTACATAATGTCAAAATCTACGGTCTTAAACGGCGGAGCCACCTTGTTCTTGACAATTTTGACCCGCGTCTGGCTGCCGATAACGTCGTCCTTGTCCTTAATCGCGCCGACACGCCGGATATCCATACGGATAGACGCATAAAACTTCAGCGCGTTGCCGCCCGTCGTCGTTTCCGGATTGCCGAACATAACCCCGATTTTCATACGGATTTGGTTAATAAAGATAATCAGCGTATTGGAACGCGACACCGTCGCCGTCAGCTTGCGAAGTGCCTGACTCATCAGCCGCGCCTGCAGCCCCATATGCGAGTCGCCCATTTCGCCCTCAAGCTCAGCCTTCGGCACCAGCGCCGCCACCGAGTCGACAACCAGCACGTCAATCGCGCCCGAACGCACCAGCGTATCGGCAATTTCCAGCGCCTGTTCGCCCGCATCCGGCTGCGATATCAGAAGATTATTGATGTCCACGCCGATTTTCTTGGCATAAGACGGATCCAGCGCATGCTCCGCGTCGATAAACGCGCACGTGCCGCCCTTTTTCTGCGCCTGCGCGATAACGCTCAGCGCCAGCGTCGTCTTACCGGAGCTTTCCGGCCCGTAAATCTCGACGATTCTCCCTTTCGGCAGCCCGCCGATGCCGAGCGCGATGTCTATGCCGAGCGAACCGGTCGAAATCGCCTCAATATCAATCTTGGTGTCCTGTCCCAGCCGCATGATGGAGCCTTTGCCGAAAGCTCTCTCAATCTGGCTCAGCGCCGCGTCTAACGCCTTGTCTTTTTCCATCTTGTACCTCATAAATTATTCTGCGTTCAATCAGCAGGCCGCCTTGCGTTTAATTTCTGCAACCAGTCTTGCATTCAAGTCCCGCAAACAGCCTTGCATTTAATTTCTGCCGCTATTATGTTCTGCTTTTGTTCGATTTGCAAGCATTTTTTTGCCCTTAACGCAATTATTTTAAAATATCGTGCAAAAACAAACTGATAAAACACAATTTTCCGTCATTGCCGCTATCATAGCGTACCAGCCGCCCGCTGCGCAAGCCAAATTTCGCACTTGTTTACAAAAGTTTCACATTTCCCATACGGATTTTATGAAAAAAAAGGTTTACAAAACGCATTTAATTCTGTAAAAGCGAGGATAGTTAGTTTCTAAAAACATACTACTGTAACGAACTAGATGAGGTAATTAAACTATGACAGCTGAACCGCTTATGGCTGGCAAAAAGGGCCTGATTATGGGCCTCGCCAATGACAAATCCATTGCCTGGGGCATTGCTCAGGCGCTTGATGCGCAGGGTGCGCAAATCGCCATTTCCTATCAGAACGAAGCTCTGGAAAAAAGGGTCGTCCCGCTGGCGGAAAAACTTTCTTTCGCGCCGACGCTGATTAAGTGCGACGTAACCGATTCCGCTTCGGTCGAAGCCTGCTTTAAGGAACTGGGCGAAAAATGGGGCAAGATTGACTTTGTGGTTCATGCGATTGCCTTTTCGGACAAAGACCAGCTTAAAGGCCGCACCATTGATACGACGCTGGAAAACTTCACCAACACGATGCACATTTCCTGCTACTCGTTTTTGGAAGCCTGCCGCTGCGCTTCTCCGTATATGAATGAAAACGGCGCCATCGTTACCCTGACCTATCTCGGGTCCGAACGTGTTCTGCCGAACTACAATATTATGGGCGTTGCCAAAGCTGCGCTGGAAGCTTCGGTACGTTATGCCGCGGTTGATATGGGACAGCAGAAAGTCCGCGTCAATGCGATTTCCGCCGGCCCGATTAAAACGCTGGCCGCTTCCGGCATCGGCGATTTCCGCAAGATTTTGCGCTGGAACGAACTAAACGCACCGCTGCAGGCAAACGTTACGCAGGAACAGGTCGGCCGTGCCGCTCTGGCTCTGTTGTCGCCGCTCGGCGAAGCCATTACCGGCGAAGTCCTGCACGTTGATAACGGCTACAACACGATTGCAATGGTTAATATTCACAATACGCATGAATCTGCAGAAGTTCTGGCTGATTTCTAAGCGTTGAAATTTTGACCGGTTCTCCGGAATGCTCAAAAGCTCCGGATATGCAACCGCAAAACAAAGAAGCTCCCGGCAACGGGAGCTTTTTTTCAGGCGCGTCTGCCTTCCTCCCAAAATCCTCATTTACAAAAAATGCATTAAACCTCTTGATTTTGCACTGAAAACAGGCTATACTTTTTTCATCAGATACATCATCATACAGAAATGAAAGAACGGCAAGGCAATGAAATGGAAATATTGGCTTTTAGGCGGATTTTTGGGAATGTCGACGGCATCTCAGGCACACGAACAATACGAAGAGGACAGCGACTCCGCCCGTACCCCGAAACAGGAAACACTCGCCAAAATCCCCGGGCACAGCCGCCCCGCATATAACGCTGCCGAATATAATACGGACAGTCTCGCCCCCAAACGCGCCGCATCACCTGCCGATACGGTTCAAACCGGAACCGTATCGCCCCATGCCGCTGACACATCAGCAATCCGCTTCTCTGCCGACACGGCAGCAATCCGTCTCGCCGACAATACATCTGCTACCCGTTTCTCTGCCGATACGCTCGCGGCAAACGCCTTCCCCGCAGACTCTCTCGCCGCCGATACGCTGCTGTCTCCGCACGACAGATTTGTGGCCGCCGAAGAAGATATGCTCCTGCTGATAGCCCATTGCGAAGGTGTCCGCACCAGAGCCTATTGGGATCCGAACGGCAAAAAATGGACCATCGGCATTGGCAATACCGTACGCCCCGACGGCAGCCCGGTTCGGAGTTTTGACCGTATCCGCAGCCAGGAAGAACTGATGGATTATTTCAAAACCCATGTTGAAAAAATTATCCTTCCCGTTATGGAACAATACCTGCCTCTCAAAGATATGAACCGCGGCGAAATAGCCGCTTTCGGCAGCCTCGTCTACAACTGCGGCCCCGGTGTGCTGCGCGGCAGAAACAAAATGCCGACGGAACTCTCCGCTGCCTTTGCCCGCTATAAAAAAGACGGCCGGGAAGAAGATAAAAACATTGTAAAAAAACTGATTAATGCCAAAATCTATGCCAAAGGGCGTGCCCTCCCCCAGCTGCGTTACCGGCGCGACCTTGAAACCCGGATTTTATTCGGCGACATCGTTCTCGACCAGGCTAAGGCAGACAGCCTAAACAACGCTTTGGACCTCTCGGCCGTTTCTATCGGCGGCATATACACCATCGGACATAAAAACGGCGGCCTGCCCAAAGATTCGACAGAACTCGTTAACCGCATAGCCAACACTCCCGGACAAAACCTGCAAGACACGCTCCGCCAGGCTTTTACCCCCAATGTCCCCAAAGTGATAATAAGAAAAAAGGCCTCCCGCTCCGGCCGCTGAAGAATATCCCCGTCACGGCAGTTCCCGCCGCCTCGGGCAAACAACCTGCACCTCCGGCAAACCGCCCGCCGCTTCCGACAAAACACTCGCCTTTCACGTCTGTTTTATGCTTTCCTCCTATTCAGAAACTTTTTCGGGTCCCGTTTTACGCGTTTTTTCAAATTTTTCATGACCTGTTTTCAAGGCGTTATTTCGCATTTACAGAGTTATCCACAGGCTTATCCACACCAGCCCGAACCGCTGCAACCCGTTAGTTTACATACATTCTTGCAGGTATCTGTATTATCATACCGCAGATAGCGCTTGCCAGATGCAATAATTTCTGCTATACCAAAGACATAAAACAAGATGAGCTTTTCTGCTCTGGCTGTTTTGTCTTTTCCCTGATTACAATAACGGCGGCCGGTGCAGACATCATCGCCAAGACGGAAATCGGAAGGGCAAATCTTTCTCCCACTCTCATCTCAACCGCCCTTCCGATTATCTGCATTTTCCCTTACCACCGTACATACGCCGTTCAGTCGTCCAGCCTCCCTGCCATTCCATTACTGACACCCGCCGCCCGCACTCACTTCAGCAGCTTGCGAACCGCATCGGCAAAACATTTGCCGTTGCCCTTGGCAAAATCCGCCGCCGTCTTGCCGTCTTGCGTCTGCACGGAAGCATTTGCCCCTGCCGCCAGCAACAGGCGCACTTTGCCGATATCGCCGCCTTCCGCCGCATACATCAGCGCCGTTTTTCCGGTATTGTCCGCCGCCTGCACGGTCGCGCCCTTTTCAATCAGCTGTTCCAAAATCCCCGTATCGGCCGTCGGATTTGCCGCCGCATACATCAGCGCCGTCCGCCCGTTGTCGTCATTCTGGTCAATTCTTTTGACCGCCGCCAGCAATTCTTCAATCGCTTTGGCATCAACCCGCGCTTCATGATTGCCCACGGCATACATCAGCACCGTTTTGCCGGTATCGTCCGTCGCGTCGGCATTGGCATTGCGTGCCAGCAGCATATGCGGTTTGATAAGCTGGCTGTTTTTGCCGCTGACCGCATACATCAAAGCGGTCTTGCCGTCACTGTCGCGCATATTGATATTGGTGTTGGCATCAACCCAGAAATTCTGCAATACAGTTACCATATTAACGCCCGCCGTCCCTTCCGCCGCATACATCAGCACTGTTTTGCCGTTGTTGTCGCGTGCCGTAACGTTCGCGCCTTTTTGTATCAGTTCGCGCACCATGTCCGGACGCCCTTCGCCGACCAGATACATCAGCGCCGTCCGCCCGAAACGGTCCTTTTTATTCAGCGTTGTCAGCCCGCGATCCATCACCTTGCGCAAAATCTGCACATTGCCGCCTTCAATCGCATACATCAGCACCGTTTTTCCGTTCCTGCCCACAGCACTGCCAAACAGCATAAAACCGTCCGTCAGCAGGTCAAAAGCCTCAGCGTTTCCCTGCTCAATCGCATAAACCACCGGCTGCTTGCCGTCTTTGTCCGCCAGATAGATATCCGCACCGTAATCGCGGATAAGCCGGATGATTTCCGCATTGCCGTTTTTCGCCGCATAGGCCAGAGCCGTCCGTCCCCTAACATCAGTTTTGTCAACATCGTCGCCTTTTTCCAAAAGCATCTCCGCCATCGGCACATTGCCGCTACCTGCCGCATACATCAGCGCCGTCCGCCCCTCGTTGTCCGCCGCGGCAAAACTTATCCCGTCGTCAATCAGCCGTGCCGCCGTTTCCGGGCTGCCTTTTTCCGCCGCATACATCAGCACCGTCTTGCCCTCATAATCCGCTTCGCCGGTTTTGGCGCCCTTTTCTGCCAGCAGCCGTGCCGCCGCATCTCGTCCGCTTCCTGCCGCATACATCAGCGCCGTCCGCCCGGCATTGTCTTTTGCCGCAATATTGGCGCCCTTGTTAAGCAGATAATCGATAATTTTCGTATTGCCGCCCTCCGCCGCATACATCAGCAACGTCTTGCCCGCATTGTCGACTTTAAAAATGTCGCCGCCTTTTTCCGCCACTCTGGCAAAATCGGCATCGCGCCCGCTGCCCGCATACAGCATCAGCAGCGTCTCGCCGTTATATCCCGGCTCGTTGATGTCTTTAAGCCTCTCTTCCAGCAGTGCAACAACCTCGGAATGCTTCGCCGCGTTTTTAACCGCCGTCCCGATAACCGTGCGCCCGTCGGCCTCCGCCTGCCACATGTCCGCCCCCTGCTCCAGCAGAAAACGCACGCCGTCGACATAGCCGTTTTCCGCCGCATACATCAGCATGCTCTCGTTTTTTGCCGTCAGCGCATTCGGATTCGGGCTGCACTGCGCCAGCGCCAGATAAGCATCCGTCCGCCTCTCGGCCAGCATCAGCTCCATCGCCGCCACCGTCGGCCTCGCCCCGTTTTGCAAAAATAGCTCTATAATCTGCGCCGTCTCGCTTGGATTTTTCTCCGCTGCGTTTGCGCCGTTCTCAGCCTCAGCGTTATTTTCCGCCCCGACAACGCCTACCTTCTCGGTCTTGGCATTGCCGTTCTCCGCCTTTGCTCCCGTCCTCTCCGCGTCTTTGCGGTGCGTCAAAACCCTTTGCAACGCCGCATTGACGTCGCCTGCGTTCTTTTCAATCAGATACGCCAGAGTGCCGGCCGGAGCCATCTCCGCCGCATACGTCAGCAAATCCGTGTTTCCGGTTTCAATCTCCCGCAAATCTCCCGCCTGGTCTCCCAGCGCACGCACCAGTTCCGGTGCTGCCGTCCGTACGTTTTCGGCCAGAAAATACGCAGCGCCGTCCGCTCCTTTGTCCAGCAGCACCGCGGCAATATCCGCCCGTCCCGCCGCCACCGCCTTTTTCAGCGGAGTAATCACGCGCGGGTCTTTATAGTCCGGCATTTCTTCGGGCTTGTGCTTGCCTTTGAACACCAGAACCGCATTGGCATCGCTCCCCTTTTCCAACAGCAGCTTAACGATTTTGACATTGCCGCCGTCCAGAGCCTTGTCCATCAGCTGCGGCGCTTTAAGGTCGGCTTTGCTCGCTGCCGCCACCGCTTCAAACAGCGAAAAATCCCCTCGTGCCGCAGCAGCAGCCAGCGCCGATACGCCGTTCCGGTCAGCCCTGTCCGTATCCGCCCCCTGCTCAATCAGGTATTTTGCCGCCGCTTCGTCTCCGGCTTCCACCGCCATCACCAGCGGCAGGCGCCCGGATTTGTCGGCCGCGTTGATTTCGGCTGCACCGTCCCAATAGGCCGCCAGCGTTTTCGGCTCGCCGCTCCCCGCCAGCATCAGCCACGCCGCCCCGCTGGCCGCAACAATTGCCAACACGCCGCCCATCGCCAAAATCTTACGCTTCATAAATGCCTCCCTTTGTTAAAACAACCTGTCCGTTAGTTTAACAAAGCCTCCGCCGCACTCAATCTTTTATCGCAGTTTAATCACAGAAAACACGCCGCATCCGCCGCACCGTTCCGTCCGGCTCTTTTAACGCCCGCCGTAAGCCGCACCGTTCGCCCCCCGCATAACGTCTGCCAGCATATCCCTTTCCGGAATGCCGAACGAGCGGCCCTGAACCTCCGGTTCCCTGACCGTCAGCTTTGACGTCATCAGCAGCGTGCCCTGCTCCATCAGCGGGCGGAACGAACCGTCGCCCTGCCGTTTCATCACCACCGGCATCAGCAGGACATCCCCTTCCCGCACGTTATTAAACGACCCCGTCAGTACGTCTTTGCCGCGCCTGAACAGATAAACTTCCTTCATATCAAACTTATGCTCTTCATCCTTGTGCATATCCGCATCGGCCGGATGCATCGAAATCGTCGCCACCACGCGCGGCACGGCGTTCAGCTGGCGCGCCGGGTCCTGCACCGCCCCGGCAAATCGCCGGTAAAAAATATGGTGCATGCTCGCATACCCGACGGAATTCCCCTTCTCCAAATCGCCGATCCAGCGCTGCAGCGTCTCCCGGCTGCCGGCCTCGCCGTTAAAATAGTCAAACACGTCCTTTGCCTTTTGCGCATTGCCGCCGTTCTGCACAAACGCCCGCCACTGTTTTTCGTACATATTGTCATAAAGCCCGCCGTTTTTGCGCGCCTCCCGGCCGTAAAACACCTGCATGAACGTATTGTAAAGCCGTTCCGCCTGCGGCGATACGCCCGGATTGCCCAAATCGGTTCCCGGATGGGCGCGGCGGAATTCCTCCACCCGGTACAGCAGCGCGATAGTCCGGTTTTTAATGCTCTTGACGCCGTTGGGCTTGTGCATGTCTTTCAGGATTTCCTCGCCCAGCGGTTTGGCTTCCCTGCCGTTCTTGGCCTTGACCGGAAGTTCCTGAATGCCGATTTTATAGCCGTCTGCCGCCAGCACCTCGTTCATAAAGTTAAACTTTTCCAAATCAAACCGGTCGCTGTGTCGCAATGCCATTCCCATACGGTAGACTTCCCGCTGCAAAAGCTGTTTCGCTTCTTCGTACGGCAGCGACATCCCCGCCGTCGCCATCGCGTATTTCGTAACCAGACGCTTCATATCCAACACGGTGCCGCCTTCCTTGCCCTTAGTATAGTCCCGGAACAGGCCCGCCGCCTGTTCCGCCGCGGAAATCCCCTGCTCCGCCACCGTATTTTGCAGGCATTTTTCATAAAAGCTGCTGGTATCGAAACAATGGTCGTCCCCTTTGCCGCGGAAAAGCCCCCAGACCTCGCGGCTGTTTTCCGCCGCCCGCGCCAGTTCCCGCTTAAAGCCGGCTGCGGCCTCGTCCGGTTCGCGGCAAACGGAAGCCAGAATGCCGCCCCCGTTTTGCACGTCGTCATATACCGCTGCCGCATCCGCCCGCTGCAAAAATTTCCGAAAAGCCGGAACCAGCGCCTCGTCATAAGCCTTTTCCTTCTGCCGCAGTACCGCCAGCTTCTCATTGCTTTCTTCCTGCTTTTTCGCCGCACGGTTCTCTGCTGCCCTGGTACTTTTGGCGGCCAGCCCCGCCGTTGTAACGTATTTTCCGTTCTTCAGGGTTTTCGCCGTTTCCGCACTCAGTCCGCCGTATTTGGAAAATTTGCCCTCAAAGACAATGCCTTCCCGCGCCAAAACCGTATCGACCGCATAGCCCCCGAAAGAAAGCTTGCACTTGGCGCCCTTTGCCGCCGCTTTGATTTCCGCCGTTTCCGCCAGTGCCTGCAGCATATTCCGCTTTTCCGTGTCCGTAAGCTTTTTGTCCCGCGTTACCGCTGCCTCGATTTCCCGGCGCAGTTCGCCGACAACCGCATCTTCTTTTTTGGCTGCCGGCTTTGCCGCATCGCTGCTCCCGCGGGCAGGCTTTTTCGCTTTTTTATCTGCTTTGCCTCCACCTTCCAACACGGCGATGTCCGCTTTGTTTTTCTCCCTTTCCGCTAAAAATTTCTGAAAAGCAGCCGCATCTTCGTGCGCAAACAGCGTATAAAACCTGTCATTTCTGCCCAGCGCCGCCAGCTTGTCAACATCGGCGCCGTCCGCCGCCCGTTCCAGCACGCCGGCAGCCGCCCCGGACATAACCCGTTTCCATACCTCTGCGTTTTCTGCTGCCGCCATCGCCGCCGCCGGAAACTTCTCCAGCATCAGGGCAACGTTTTCCGCCGTTCTTTCCTGCCGGTAAATGCGCGTCGCCGCTTTCAGCTGATACAGCGCCTGCAGCATCTCCGGATAACTCTGCAATTTCCACTCGGTCATCGTTTCTGCCTTTCTTCAAGTTTTGCTTTCCCCGGCCGCCGTTCCCGCCACCCGCGCGCCTCATTGCGCCAGACCGCCTCCGGCTCGTTTCACCCCCGGCTCCCGCAGTCAGCACAGCTCACCGTGCCAAATCGCTGCCGGCTCGTCTCAGCCGCCGTCTGCCCTGTTGGCAGCCGCAAAACATCGTATAAAAACAGTATAACGCAAAAAAAAGCCGCTGTAAACCGAAAAAAAGCGCTTGCATTAGACAAAATTTTGTGCTATTATTAACAGCGAAACAATAAAACTATGTAAATTATGGAAAAAACAAATCTGCCGGCACCGAAAATCGAATTTTCGCTCGGCTTTTTCGCCCGCTTAATCTGGGCAGACACGTCCATGCTGCACTTTGCCGTTTTAATCCGCCATTTTAACGAAGACGGCATTGACGGAAAGGTACAGCATCCCGCAATCAGCATCACCGGACTTGACAAATATGCATTCGACCTCGTCGAAGCCCGTTTTGTCAGGTTGGCGCCGGACGTGGAACTCGTTCCCGCTCAGGCAGATGTGCAAAAAAAATGGATTGACTTCCATCACGCACAGTCTCCCCTGCCTTTGGAATACAAAATGGCTGATTTCCTGCGCACTTACAAATGCCGGGTTTTCAATCAGGAATTGCTCTGAAAAAAGCAGCCCTGCCGCCGTACGCCGGCAGCGGTTGCTGCATCTGCCCCTTGCCGCCTTTGGCCGCACGGGGCTTTTTTATTGCCTCACACAACCCGCCCCGCCTCACTTTCGCTCCGGTTTCATCCACATCGCCCGGGGATTTCATCTACGCCGTCCCGGCCGCCCCGCTACGCATTTTCCTCTCCGCTCACCCGATTCCGCATATCGCCGCCGCCAGTTTCACCCCGTCGGCCGCTGCGCTCGTAATTCCGCCTGCATATCCCGCCCCTTCTCCTGCCGGATACACGCCATGGATGTTGCTCATATAATCCGCCCCGCGTACAATCCTGACCGGCGACGACGACCGGCTCTCCACCGCCGTCAGCACGGCATCGTCCGCGGCAAACCCGCGCAGTTTTCTGTCCATACGCCGGATGCCTTCCTGCAAAGCCTTGTAAAGCGGCGCATCAAACAGCTCCCGGAAATCGGCCGGCATTACGCCCGGTTTATACGACGGTTTCACCACACCGAGGCGCAACGTCCCTCTTCCCGCCAGAAAATCCCCGACTTTCTGCACCGGCGCAAAATAGGTGCCGCCCCCGAGCGCAAACGCCTTTTTCTCCAGCTTTTCCTGAAATTCAATTCCTGCCAGCGGATGCGCCGAGCCGAAATCTCTCTCGTCCACGTTGACCAGCACCGCCGCGTTGGCATTTTCCTTATCGCGCGCAAACTCGCTCATGCCGTTGGTAACCACGTGCCCCTCAAGGCTGGTTGCCGCCACCACCGTCCCGCCCGGACACATGCAGAACGTATAAACCGACCTTCCGCCGTCCAGATGTTCTGCCAGTTTGTAATCCGCCGCCCCGAGATACCTCGAGCAACAGTATTTCTTTCCGTACTGCGCCAAATTGACGTCCGCTTGTTTATGCTCTATGCGCACCCCTACTGCAAACGGCTTCTGTGTCATCTCAAGCCCGCGCCCGTACAGCATGCGGAACGTATCGCGCGCCGAATGCCCGACCGCCAGGATCAGCGTATCCGCCGGAAGCTCATAGCGCGTCCCGTCCGCCCGTTCAACCACCGCCGCACGCAAAACGCCGCCCGCACCGATGGCGGCGCCCGTCGCGCCCTCATTAACTGCGCCGCACGTCGCACCGTCACTTCCGTCGCCCTCTGCCCCGGCGCCGTTCCTGTTTTCCACGCCGCGAGTACCGTTCTCATTGCCTGCGCCGTCCCCGGCACCGTTATAATCAATCCGTAAATCCGCCAGTTTTTCCCCGAACCGGTATTCGCCGCCGAGGCTCTCCACCTTATGCCGGATATTCTCCACCATCAGCGCCAGATTGTCGGTACCGATATGCGGCTTGGCAAGATAAAGAATTTCTCCCGGAGCTCCGGCTTTGACAAATTCCTCCAAAACCTTGGCGGTATATTTGTCCTTCTTGATGCCGGTCATCAGTTTGCCGTCGGAAAACGTGCCGGCACCGCCCTCGCCGAACTGCACGTTCGTTTCCGGCGCCAGTTCGCCCGTTGCCCAAAACTTTTGCACCGCTTTCTGCCGCTCGCGCACCGCCGCCCCGCGCTCCAGCACAATCGGCCGCAGCCCTGCTTCCGCCAGACACAGCGCCGCCATCATTCCCGCCGGCCCCGAACCGGCCACCACCGGCCGTAAACCGTCCCCCGCCGCACGGATACCCGTGCCGCCCGAAAGATTCATGCTGCCCGGAAGGTTCATGCCGGCCGTAAGGTTCATACCGGCCGCGCCGCCGCTCCGGCACACTGCCGTAAAATCAAGCCTTTCTTCCGGTGCCAGCTCCAGCAGGTCGCCGCCTGTTTCCAGCGCGCCGTCATACTCAAACTCCGCCGCATACACCCAGAACAGATTATCCTTGCGCCGCGCGTCCAGCGATTTTTTCGCTACCCGGAAATTCCGCAATGCCGAACTCCCTGCCCGCTGCACAGTCTGTGCCCAAACTTCCTCCGCTCCGGCCTCTAACGGCAGCTTGATGTTGTTCAGACGATAACACGTCATTTCCGCACCTCTTCTTTCGTAAAATTCACCTGAACCGTACCATACGCTCCCGCGCCGGATTTTACAACAAAAAAATGACGGCACCGACCGCACCCGCCACCCGCACCCGCCACCCGCGTCCGCTATCGCCGCCATCTTCCGTCCCGTCATCACCAGCAGAAACACCCGCCATCTCTGCCAGCCCCCTCATTGCCAGCCGGAATAACCGCCATCTTCCGCCTCATTGCCCGGAACCGCCGCCATTGCCCGTCCCGCTGCCGTCTTTGCGCACCCAAAGCATTGCCTCGCTGCCGGCTTCCACCAAATCATAATGTTTTTTAATATAATCCATATCTTCGTTCCAACAGCTGTAGTTCAGGCGGATAAAATCATTCCGTCCCGCAACGTTTCCCCGCCCCAGCATAGCGGCGCGCAGATTACGTTCTTTCAGCCATTTCGTCTGCGACATCGCGATTACATCAAGCGGGCTGTCTTCCCCCAGCAGCAAAATCTTCGGCTTAAGGCGTTTTATCGCCGTATTGTAGTCAAACTTCCCATATCCCCAGTACGCGGCAATCTTAACAGTATTATGGAAGCCAAACCAAAAATAATCCGCGTCCGGGTTGTACAGATTGGCGGCATATGCGTTCACACCGTTCAAAAGCGCTTCGTCCGGCGCCGTATGCCGTATCACATATTCCGCCAGCGCCATATGCTTTTTAAAGGCGGATGCTTTTTTTCCCGCCGGAACCAATGTCCACAAAGAAACGGCAAATCCAGCCGCCGCTGCCGCAATCACCGCTTTTTTCAACCGCCCGGAAAGCCTTTCCGCCGCCATCAGACGCATCGCTGCCCGGCCGACATACGGCGCCGCCAGCAAAAAATAAGGGACATAGTATCGTGGATGCGGAGCAAAAACAAACAGAATACCGGAACATCCGGCCAGCAACAGCAGCCACGCCGTTTCCTTTTCCCCGCACCGGCAAAAGCGGATAACCGCCGCAGCCGTTCCGGCAGCACACAGTTTCAATGCCGTCCCGACCCCGGAAGTATAGCTGCCATAATACGCCGCAACCTGCCGGTTAAATAAAAAGTTATAGTCAAACCATTGCTTCAGGGCACCCTCATGCCAAAAATATGCCGCCGCAGCCGCCAATACCGCCAAAGCCGCCGCCGATGCCGCCGCACAGTCTGCAAAACGCACCCTCCCCCGCAGCAGCAGCCACAGATTCGCCGCGGCAAATCCGGCTCCGGGAAACACGGCTTTCTGCAAAAACAAAAATGCCGCCGTCCACCACAAATAAGACAAAACCAAATCCCGCCGCCGCTGCCCGTCGAGATAGGCAAAAAAACGCTCCGTCCCTGCCAGCATGCCCCAAAGCATAAAGATGTCCGGGCACAGGTTCTGTACGTCCTTCCACAACGGCGACAGCGCCAACAGAAACAGCAGCGCCCATTGCGCCGTCATCCGCTTCGCTGCCGCATCAGCCTCCAGCCCGACATCTGCCGCATCCCCCCGGCACCCGGAAAATCCCGCATCTGCAACCGCCCGCGGCCCGCTCTCGTCGCCAGCCGAACCCGCAGCCCGGCCGCCAAACCCCGCACAAACCAACGCATATAATTTATACAGCACCGCGCCCCAGCCTAAAATCGCAGCAACCCGCGCCGCATAAACTATCGCCGTATCGCGGTAAAAAAGCTGCGTTACCGGTGCAAACAAATACCATAACAGCGGATTGTGATGTTGAAAAAAATCGCGGTACGGCACTTTTCCTATGCTGACCAGCCAGGAAGAATGGATATGCTCTGCCGTATCCATAAAAAATCCGGCGCCTCGGCAGACCCGCCAGACGGCCACGGCTGCAAACAACACCATTGCCGCATAAAAAACGGTGTTAAGCAGGCGCATTGCCTGCCCTGTTTTCCGGTTCGCGATAAATGTCCCGCCCCGGTTTGCCGCAAGTTTCCTGCCCCGGTTCGCGATAAATGCCCCGTCCCGGTTTGCCGCAAGTTTCCTGCCCCGGTTCGCGATAAATGCCCCAATCCGGTTTGCCGCAAGTTTCCTGTTCCGGTTCGCGATAAATGCCCCAATCCGGTTTGCCGCAACTGCCCTCGTCCGATGTCCCATAAATATCCTGCCTGCTGAAAAAAAACGTTCCTTTTTTTTCAGCACAAACGTGTGGATATTTATAACGTAAATATAGCCCCTTATATAAAACCAAAGTATAAGAAAAAAAAGGAACGTTTTAATTAAGCCGGAGCAGAATACGGCTTTCCGCGTGCCGCAATCCGTCAACGGGTTTTATTTGCGGTCTTTTTCTGCCGTGTCGTCCTCCTCGTCATCGTCGCTGTCTTCCGTAAACAGGCGGATAATCCCTCTTTTGTACATCCACAGGTTGATAACGCCGAGAATAATGCTGATTGACCCGAAAACGTAAAGGATGTAGTACCAGTTCAGCTCACCCACGCGCATCAGCGTTTCCCCCGCATACGACTTGATGAAAAAAATGGCGACGCAGGTAATCGCAAACGCCAGAATATACGCCACCGTCCAAATCCGCTTCTGCACCTGCTTGGAAAGGATAAACGCCGTCAGAAGGTAGATAAACGCCAACGCGATAAACAAATAGGTTTCCATTATTTTTCTCCCGGTTAAAACTTTGACGTCCACCGCAGATATAAGCCTCGCCCGCCGCCATTTAAACCCCGCCCGCTCTCTTCTGCCCCCAGAGCATAAAAAATGCGCCGCGCTTTCTTCAAACGTAACGCATCTCGTCATTAACCGACAATTTTTAACTTAAGCCCTGTAGTCCAGATTCCAGTCCGCATACCTCGCCGGGTCGTCGCCCCAGTTTTCGCGCACTTTGACAAACAAAAACAAATGGATGCGGTCTTCCAGCAGCTCTTCCAGCTCCCGCCGCGCCGCCTGACCGATTTTTTTAATCATCGCCCCGCCGCGTCCGAGCACAATCTGTTTCTGGCTGTCGCGCTCAACATAAATCGTCATCTCCGCCCGCACCGAATTGTCCGCGCGGCGCTCCCACAGTTCCGGCTCCACCGTCAGCGCATACGGCACTTCCTGCCTGAGATACAAAAACAGCTTTTCGCGCACAATCTCCGCCGCCAGCAGTTTAAGCGGCAAATCAGACATCTGCTCTTCAGGATAATACCACGGGCTCTCCGGCAGATGCGCCGCCAGATAGTCGTAAAAATCGTCCACGCCTTTACCGTTGAGCGCCGACACCATAAACGTTTCCGCAAAAGCATAAGCGTCGTTCAGCGCCGCACACAACTGCAACAGCGTTTCGCCGCTGACCAAATCGACCTTGTTTAAAACCAGAACCGCCGGAATTTTGTTTTCCTTAAGCTTGGCGATAATTGCCCGCGTTTCGTCGTCAAAACCGCGCTTGGCGTCCACCACCAGCGCCGTTATGTCCGCATCGCCGACGCCGCCCCATGCCGAAGCGACCATTGCCCGGTCAAGCCGCCGCTTGGGCTTGAAAATCCCCGGCGTGTCCAAAAAGATAATCTGCGTATTGCCCCAAATCCCGATGCCCTTGACCGTTGTGCGCGTTGTCTGCGCTTTCGGCGACACGATGCTGACTTTGGAACCGACAAAATTGTTGGTCAGCGTAGACTTGCCCGCATTCGGCGCCCCCAGCAGCGCCACAAACCCGCACCGGCTGGGTTCACCGCCGGCTGTTCCATTCCGACTGCCAGCACCGTACGCCTTATCGCCCGTGGTTTCCGCCTCTGTCTCCGCCTCGGCTGCCTCTTCATCCGTAACCGCCGCCGCAATCGTCCCGTTTTCGGCCGTCTTCGGCTTCTCTTCTTCCGCCATCGCCTTGTTACGCATTGTCTTCTACTCCCAACGCCGTCAGCAGTGCCTGCGCCGCATTCTGTTCCGCGGTCTTGACGTTCCGCCCGCGCCCTTCGGCCGTCTTGCCCTGCCCGGCATCAACCTGCACCCGGAATTCCGGTTCATGCTCGCTGCCGGTCTTTTTCAGCATTTTATACCTCGGCTGCTCCAGCCCCAGATGATAAACCGCCTCCTGCAACCGCGTCTTAAAGTCCTTGTGCGGCCGCGACTTGCGGTCGATAAACGGCGTCCAGCAGCGCCGAACGAAAGCCTGCGCTGCCGTAATGTCGCCGCTGTCCAGATAAACCGCCGCAATCAGCGCCTCGCCGATGTCGCACAACACGTTTTCGCTGGAAGCAACGCTCATATCCCGCGCAATGATGTATTTGTCCGCGCCAAGACCTCGCACAATCTCCGCCACCGTTTCCTTGCACACCAGACAAACAAACCGCTGCGACAGGCTGCCCTCAGGCTCGTTGGCAAACGCGCGGCACAGCATATCCGCCACCGTAACGCCCAAAATCCGGTCGCCCAGAAATTCCAGCCGCTCGTAATTTTTATGGATGTCAGGCGTAAAGCTCGAATGCGTCAGCGCCTGCTGCAACAATTTCGGCGTCTTAAAGGTATAACCGATTTTTTCTTCCAATTCCTGCATATTCTTTTCTTCTTCTGTTTATAAATAAATTAAACCGTTAGCGCCAAAATAAGCCCTAATCGCCGCAAATGCAAGCGTTTTTTTGCCCGCCTCCGGACGCGCTCCGCCTGGCTCTCCCGCCCCGCGCCCTACCTCATGCTTTGCCGCCCCGCACTGCCCGCCGCCCCTGTCCATCTTTCTGCCATTCATACGCAAAAAAAGCGCTCTTCCGAAGGAGAACGCTTTTTTACCAACACATTAAAGCTTTTGAAACTCAAAAATTCGTCTTTCCTTTTAGCCTAAAAGCAATGCCAAACATATCCGTTCAAATTCGTTGAATTCCGATTCGTTAAAAGCTTTCGCCTGCTTTATAGTTTTCGCCAAAGCGAAATTTCCAGCCATATCATCTGTCACATTGTCGGCATCCTTTGCCTCCTTCCTGACCGGCTCTTCTGTTTCCAGCACCATCTGGTTGACGACAAATTTCTTCTTCACGACCAGAGTGAACGGAAATTTGTTTTCCGAAGAAACCGGCGTTGTCCCGCACGTTCCGTCTGCATAAACATACAGCGGATAGCCGAGCTTGTCGCCGACTTCGCACAAATGTGCGAGAACATCGTCTTCCGCACCGGCCGTTCCGGTCAAAAATTCGGAATTCAACGCCCGTACCGGAAATTTCTTTTTCACGAACATCGCCGCATTCAGCTTTCCCCCCGCAGAAACGATGCTCTTGCCGCAGGTTCCGTCAGGGTAAACGTAAAAAGGCCAGCCAAGTTTCGCTCCATAAGCGTTGACTTGTTCCAAAATAGTATTCTTTTCCATAAATGATAAGATTTAAAAAACAATAATAGATTAATTGCCAAAACGCTAGCACGCGCGATTATTTTTGTCAACTATATTTTTATCTTACCACCGCTCACCGCCTCTCCGCCGCACCCCCAACTTGCCGTCCCGTCTTTTGTCCAAAAATGGCTTGCATTCCCGCCGGAAACGTGCTACAATATAAGCGTGAATATACAAATTATGTTTAATTAAAAATTTTTTTATTATTATGGAAACACTTTTTTCTTATCTAGAGAAAGTAACCGGAGTAAACAACCTGGAAAACCGCTCTTGGCAGGACGTCGTTGACAATGTCATTTTGCCTATGATGGCTTATCCGGCAAACCGGCGCAACCGCATCGGTAATGCTTTTATGAAGTTTATGGCGGAATTCACTCAAGACGTCTGTCGTAAGGACGAACACCTCGGCAACATTATGTTGGAAATCGCCATGCAGCGCATTTCTGACGGCGCCGTGCTTCATCCTGACGACCCGACGCCCACCTTTGAGGCTCTGCCCCAAGCTTACCGCACATACGGTTCGCAAAACGGATACCTGGGCGGCGAACCCGGGCTGATGGGCAAAGAATGCGAAGACTTCATCGTCAATGCTCTGCCTGTCTGCCTTGAACACGCCAAAACCCGCAGCCATGCTCTGGCAATCGCTTTCGGCCTGGTACATTACCTGAACGAAGATGGCGAAGAACAGGAAGGCTATATGCTGGATTCCGTGGCCTACGCTCCGAACGGCAAACTGCTTTACACCCTTGCCAGGCAATGGGTAGAAAAGTATGCTGACGAGGAAACCATTTTCCGCCACTACGCTCAGCCGAACCAATGGCGCAAACACATCGCCTGGTTTGCCGAGCAGGAAAAAGCTGGCAAAATGAACTGGAGAAAATTTTATGCTGCAACCCAGCTCTCTGGGGAAAGAAACTTTTTCAAACGCTTACGAAATATGTTTCGCGCGCATAAAGAGATTGTATCTCATACATTAAATCTAAGATGATGCACAAACTCTCCCCCTCAAAAAAACAGTGCCTTCCGGGCACTGTTTTTTTATGTATTTCATACGGATATGCCGCACCGCTCGGATAGGCCGCACCGCTCGGATATGCCCCTCGGTACCGGGCTTCCTACTTTATCGTGTTAAACAGCCGCCCCCAGCGAATAGCAGCAATCCAGCTTATCGGATTATACCAGACCACGCTGTCGTCATGCGAATAAAATAAAAACCGCGCTTTGCCTTCAATATTTTCAAACGGCACAAACCCGACATCCTTGCGCGAATCATTGGAGTTGTCGCGATTGTCCCCCATCATGAAGTAATGTCGTTCCGGCACCTTAAACTCAATCGTATCGTCCACGCTCTTGTCGTCGGAAAGCTCCAGTATCCGGTGCTTTTTGCCGTTCGGCAGCGTCTCGGTATACTCGGTATACGTCGTCGGAATGACCGTATATTCGTCAATCGTATATTTGCCGACCTCTTCGCGCTCAACCATCTTACCGTTGATAAAAAGGCGCCCGCCTTTCATCTGTACCGTATCCCCCGGCAGCCCTATAACCCGCTTGATAAAATCGGTCTTGTTGTCGCCCGGATATTTGAATACCACCACATCGCCGCGTTCCGGCAAATCTTCCCACACCCGTCCCTCAAACGCGGGGCGGCTGAAAGGAAAAGAATGGCGCGAATAGCCGTAAGTATATTTGGAAACAAACAAAAAATCGCCGATTTCCAGCGTCGGATACATTGACCCCGACGGGATTTTAAACGGCTCAAACAAAAAAGTGCGGATAAGCCCGGCGATGACAATCGCATAAATAACCGTCTTAAAGGTTTCCCCCAGCGATTCGTCCTTGTTTTTCTCTTCAATATTTTCCATAATCATCTCTAAACTCTTAACAATCCCGTAAAACTTAAGCGCTAAATTTAATAATTGCAAGCAAAATTTCCACCTTACCCGCTGTGAAATTTATGCTCTCCAGCTGCCGCCCTCTGAAGCCCGCCGCACCCCGAAATTTTCTCCCCGCTGCATGCTGTAGCTCCCTCGCTGCCGCCCTCTGAAGCCCGCCGCACCCCGGAATTTTCTCTCCGGCATCCTCATCACCCGTCCGGCAGAAAGCATATCGCCGCAAAAAAGCCCCCGTTGCCGGAGGCTCTTTAATCAGACGCAACATCGAAACAGCTTCGCATTTTGATGTCCGCCCCTGAAATTTTCGCCCAAACGCGCCGTCCTGAAACAGCTTTGCGGCTGCACTGCGCTAAAACAGCTTCGCGCCCTCGCCGTCCTCGCGGACATACTCGGCATAATGCTTTTCCAGACGGTTCTTGTAGTTCGTCCCCTGGCGCAGGTTGCGCGAATGGTAATGCATCGCGGTCTTGGTCCAGTCTTGCTTGTTGCGCTTATAGAGCTGACGCAAAAACTGTGCGCTGTAAGCCGCGTTCTTTTCCGGCTCAAACGCCTCGTTCAAACTGCTGAATGCCTTTCCGTGATATTTTAAATTAACCTGCATGCAGCCGACGTCAATGTTTCTGATGCCGCGGTCTTGCAACGCCTGCACGGCGGCAACCGCCTCTGCTTTGGTTTTGTAATAACGCCCTTTGCCGTTGGCATGTACCGTCCACGGCCATGCAACGCGACGCCCGGCTTTGGCGTTCCAGCGCCCGCTCTCAACCGACGCTATGGTCTGCAAAAGGTTTGGTTTGATGTTGTATTCTTTTTCGGCCTTGTCTGCGGCAATCTCGCACAATTCATAAACTTCGGGTTCCGCAGCTGCCGCCTCGGCGGCTTCTTGTTCTTCTGTCAAATTAAGGCTTGAAATGCTGTATGCTTCATAAGCTCTGGTAGGTGTGGTAATGAAACTGATCAAAACCAACAGGAATAAGATGCTTTTTAGCACGATGTTATTATCCTGAATACCGCTCTAAGGCAAAGGGCGTCCCTGTCTTTAAACTTTCGGCCCGGTCAGTTCCCGAAGGAAAAGTCCTTAAACGCGGGTAAATTAACAAAACGCCGGAAAAAAATAATCATTCACCGGCAAAATACAAGGAGCATCTATACCATATATTTTTTAAAAATCCAGCAAAAAATTCGCAAGGTTCGTGACAACCTTGCTCAAATCATAGCTAACCCGCTGAAAGTCGCTGTTTTTTTCCAACGTATTTTCATCTGCATAAATCACCCGGTTGATTTCAAGCTGCAGGGTATGCACCTGCTTGCGCGGCTCGCAGTAGTTAAAAGTGATATAAGCCCCGGAATACGGGCGGTTTTTGGCAACGTAATACTCGCGTTTTGCCAGTTCGTTTTCCACAAAAAAGCTTATTTTGTTCGGGCAGCTCTGTTCAAACAGGTTGCCGAGGCAGTAGTCGATGCGCGGGCTTTCCGAAATGATGGAACAGATTTTGGACGGCATCGAATGGCAGTCCAGCACCAGACAGAAGCCGAACTTGTCAATCGTGCGCGCAATCAGCTCCTTCAGTCGCCCGTGGTAAACGTCATATACGTTTTTAATCCGCTCTTCGGCTTCCTTGTACGAGATTCGCCCCGCATATATCGGCCGGCTGTCTGCCGTAACCTTATGGATAATCCCCAGCCCGTAACGCGAACGCTGCTGGTTGAGGCCGATATCCTCGCGCGGATAGTCGAAAAACATATTCGGATCCAGTTCCACCTTGGCACGGTTCACGTCAATAAAGCTGCGGCTGACGTTAAGCTTAATCGCGGCGATTCCCCCGTCGCGTATTGCCGGCTCCAGAAGGTCGTAAACCAGAATGTCCTCGTTTTTGCGCAGCGTCATCACGTCATGCCTGACCGCGCGCAGAAATTCCTCCGGAAAAACGGTGCCGCAATGCGGAATGGACAGGATAAGCGGATACTTCAACTCGTCCGTGTTAAATTCGTCCATCACCTTAAATTTGTTGTAATCGACCCGGAAATCTATGTTTTCGCTCATTTTTTCTCTTTATTGTCTTAATATTTCAACCGATTTATGCTAGAGTTATACACACTAAAAGTTAACTTTTCAATAATTTTAAAAAAAATCGCAAAAAACGCTTGCAATCTAAAATTTCTATGTTAAAAAGCTTTTTGTTTTGATAAACTTCTACAGGTTCGGACCGTTAGTTTAAAAGTAGAACGCATCCTTGACATGGATGTAGCAGAGGAGCGTTACCTCTACGGTCCACCACCTACTCCTTTTTCCCCACATAATCGCCATAAAGTTATCTTTTTCTGTACAGCTATAACGCTGCGTTTACCCGCTTTTCATATATCACAACACAATGTTATCGCTTTTCCCGTATAACAGCAACGCTGCGTTTACCCGCTTTTCCATATATCACAACGCAATATTATCGCTTTTTCCGTATAACAGCAACACAATGTTTATCCTGATTTCCTAGGTAACGTCTTGCCGACATTGCGGTATTTTTTGCTTAATGTCCGCCGCGCACGATATAGTCGGCCACCTCTTTGGCCGCCCGCCCCGCATCATTAAAATCGACCTTGACGCCGTTCCATTCGCAGACGCCGCCGCCGATGTCATATTTGCAATACGGCGTTATGAAATAACGCCCGTAAACGCTTGAATCGTCAATATGAAACCGGATGTCTTCCGCCGCGCAGTATTCGGCCTTAGCCTTGTTCCACAGCGTTGTATCAACCTTAAAGCTCCCGTCGGAAAAAAGCTCCGCTTTACCCTGTTGCTCATAAAAGTCCAAAATAGCCCACACCGTATCATATTCAATCCGGTTTTCGTCAAGATATTTGACCACGTCTTTCTTCGGCCCGCCGCTGATAACGTAAACCTTAACGCCCCGCTTGCGGATTTCATGACAGAACTTGGCAAAAAGCCCCGGCGCCGCCGAAATCACCCCGTGAAAGTCAATTCCTATTTTGCCAGTCATTGTTTATATCCTCCTCGTTATCCCTTTAAACGGCACCCGTCCCCGCGATATAGCGCACCTCTCGTTGCCCGTGGCATTTTCACCCCTGTGGCGCCGCCCTCCTTCCGTGGCGTTTTCACCCCTGTGGCAAGGCTATCGCCGCCTGTTGCGTTTTCCCCGTGCCTCCGCACTCTTTCCGTGCCGCCCCTCGTTGCCCGCGGCGCTGCCGTCCGTCAGTCTCCCGACGAAAACAGCTCCTTAAGCGAATTCGGTGCCAGCGTCGACAGCGGATTAATCGAAACCTTCGGCTGCGCCATACTGCCCGACACGCTGTAATTCGTCGCAAATACCGTACCGTCGCGTCCGGCCAAGACCTTGCCGACCAGCGGAATGTTGCCGATAAACGTATTCAGCCCGTATGCCGGAATAACCATACCTTTCGCTTCAATGTCCTCGTCCACGAGGTTATAGCGTCCGCTCATCGTTACCCCCAAAACCGAACCGAACATTCTGGCATCCGTCGTTTCCAGATTCTTGGTTGAAAACGTATAGGTAAACGGCGCGTTCAGGTGCGTAAACGTCAGCCCCTCGCCGGTCAGCATATCCACGATTCCCGTCAGCGATGCCACGCTCAGAATCTTGGCAAACACCGGCGTGTTGACCAATGCAAAATCGCGCATCCGCGCATGCCCTCTGAAATTTCTGTATTTGTCGCGCCGCGCCTCAATGCGCAGATTTCCGCCTTTCATGTTTTCATACAAACGCAGCACTTTGAGCGTGCTTCCCGCATTGTTGGAGTCGACGGTCAGCATATATTCGTCGCCGCGCGGCTCAAAATCGAGCTTCATCTTGACATCGCGGCTCGCCCCGTAGTTGCCGACCAGATTCATGCGGTGCAGCCCGATGCCGTGGCGCAGTTCCGCCTTGCCCGCAAAATTGGTTACCGGCACCTTGTCGTTGGTCCAAAGCTTGTTTACGCCGATGACGATATCGGTATCCATAATGTCCGCCAGCGGGTCTTTCAGGCTTTTTTTCTTCTGCTTTTTCTCCGCCGCGCTGTCTTTCTTTTTCTTGTCAAAAAAGTCCGTCAGGTCGTATGAGTCGCCCGATACCGTAACCTTCAGCGCCAGTTTCGGCTTGTAGTTGAAATCGACCCGCGCCTTGGCAAAAGCTTTGGGCGCCTTAATCTGGGTAACGTCAATCGTTTTCAGCCGTCCCTCGCTGTCCGCCGCCATCTTGCCCGTAGCCGAAAACAGTGCCTTAATCAGCTGAAAATGCGTTACTTCCTGCAACTTGCCGTCCTTAATCAGCATCGTCGCCTTGGCGCGGCACGGGAATCCCTTTTCTTTGGCAAAGCCCAGAAACGCATAGTCAATCGCCGTATCTTTCAGCGACCCGTCCACCGCCAGCTCAATCCGGCCGTCATTCAAAAACGTAAGCACTGCCTTGACGTCCGAACTGCCGGTAAAATACGGTGCCGCCAGAATCTCGCTCTCAATGCCGAGCGTTTTCAATACCTGGTCGTTAATCCGTACGTCGGCGGTAATGCGGCTCTTGTGGCTCTTTTCGTGAAAATTCTCCTTGAGCGCCAGCTTAAGCGGCACACCCTGATATTTCGCCACGCCCTCAAGGTCAAACCCTTTTTCCGTCACAACCAAATGCAGCTCGTCTGCAACAAACGTCTTGCCGTCCTCCAGTCCCAGATATTCCACCTGTTTCAGGTTGCCGTTGACTTCCACTTTGATTTCTTCCGGCTTCAGGTTGGTTTTCAGCTCAAAGTCAAGTTTCAGATCAATGTCGACGTCGCCTGCCACCAGCTCCGGATTAACTCCCATTTCTTTGGTAAAGCCGAGCGGCTCGTGGTCAATCAGCTTCAGCGCGTCGGTAATCGTCGAATTTCCGGTCAAATCTATTTTGATAAAGTTGTCATACTTGTCCAAATCATACAGCAGCACGCTGCCCCCGGTCAAAATCACCCCGTCGGAAACGCCCTTGTCCACCTTGATGTCAATTTTGTCCTGTTCAAACAACGCGGTTCCGTACACATTGCGGATAACCGGCATCCCTTCCAGATAGTGCAGGTTTGCGTCCGCAAACTCCGCTTTGCCCGCAAGCTTCAGCAGCCCGAAATGCGCCGCTTTTTTATCCCAGCCGAAGTCGAACGAAAAGTCGCCGTTGGCAATGCTCCCGCCGTACAGGCTTTCCTTGCACCACGCCCACGCTTTTTCGCCGAGGTAGCGCGGCCAAAGGAGCGACAGTTCGTCCATCTCAAACGCCCCGACTTTCGCCCGGAAATTGACTTTGAAATTCTCCAGGTTCCCTTTGAAGAAATAATCCTTGAACCCTGACGCCGACAAACTCAGCTCCGCCTTCTTACCGTCAAAGTCAAACGCCGCGTTTTCGATTTTAACCTTGTCCAGTCCGCCGTGCAACTGCCCTTCCAGGTTAAAAGACGATACATCATAGTCAAAGTCTTCGCTGTCGCCGAAGCCGATTTTGCCGCGTCCGCCTTCAATCGCAAAGCTGACGTCTTTGATATAGTCGCCGGGGTTGTCGGCAAAATGCCTTTTGTCTTTCAGGACTTTCCCGAAGTCTATCAGCGCCGAAAGCCGGCCGTTGACCGGAATGTCCACCATGCGGATATCGCCTTTTTCCGGCATCAGGATATCGTACAAATCCGTAATCACCAAATCGGAGAAATTGAGCGTATAGCGCACTTCGTCGTTCAGCAGCCGGTATTTCAGTGTCATATCAAGCGCCGACGTGCGGTTTTCAAACCTGACCGCGCTGTCCGCCCGGATAATGATATCGGCAATGCCGCGCTCAAACGCAAAGTCCATGTCCGTAAACGTAAACTGCTGCCCCGTTTCCGCTTCCGTCATATCCAGCGTCGCATCGGTAACGCTGATGTTGTTGATAAAACTTTCCAGATACAGCCGCTCTGGAGAATTGAACCGCTCCATAAAATCTTCAAACTGGGTAAAGTAGAATTCCAGCTTCTTGAGGGTGCGCGCCGCCCGCCGCCGCTCGCGCCGTTCCTGCAGCGCCTCGGGCGACAGCGGTTTCCCGTCCCGGCCGGTTCTTATTCTGCCTCCCGCCTTTCCGCCCGCGCCTCCGATTTTCTTTCCCCCCTTTTTTTCGCCGGTATCAGCCGCCAGCGCTTTTCCGCCGCGCATTACCGCTTTCCCGTCGCGCATTGCCGCTTTTCCGTCGCGCATTACCGCTTTTCCGCCCGCTCCCGCTTCGCCGGCTCCGGCCGCACCGTTCTCGTCCGTTCCTGCCGTATCCGCGTCTGCCGCATCTGTTTCGCCTTCGCCGCCTTTCAGCCCGTACGAAGCCGTAATCTGCACCCGCGGCCGCTCAATCGTGATTGAACTCGGCGCCAGCATCCCTTTCAGCAGCGCCCGCGCCGAAAACGACAGCGACAAACGCGGTGCCTCAACCAGATATTCGCCTTCCTTATCCTTAAACTGCACGTCTTTGGCGATAATCTTGACCGGCTGCACCGAATGAACCAGTTCCAGATTAACCGACCCCACGCTTAAATCATAATCGGCCGTTTCGTTCGTCAGCGCCTGAATGATATACGGCCGCAGAAAATTCACTTTCACCGGCCCCTTGCCCAAATGCCACAACAAAACCAGCAGCGCAATAAGCGACAGCGCGCTGGCATAATCCCAAAACAGGGAGAAAAAACGCAATTTCCGGCTTTTGGTACTCAATCTTACTCCTTATTTTTTCACGCACATCGGCAGCATAACGGCTCGCATACCGGCTCTGCCGAACCGCTGCATCTGCCGGCACTCCGGCCGTATAACAGCCCTTTCCCCGGCCGTGCCGCCGCACCGCTGCGCATGCGCTTATATCTAACATGCCGTCGCCGCAATGTAAATATATTTTTGTTTAACCCACAAAAAAAGAGCGGTATAAAAAATACCGCCCTCTTACTGTTTGTCCTTGTCCGCCGCCGAAGCCGCAAAACGATTGCCGGGTTAAAGACCGACAGCGCTTCCGTCCGGTGCCTCTCTTCCGTCCAGCAATGCCGCCGCCTCGCCGCCCGCAACTTTTGTTCAGCCTGATGCCGTTTCGCCGTCCCCGTAGCCTTTATCCGGCTTGCAGCTGTTATAATATCCCCCGCCGCCCGCAACTTTTGTTCAGCCTGACGCCGTTTCTCCGTCCCCGTGCCTTTATCCGGCTTGCAACCGCCGGAATACACCTATTATCCACAACCTTTTTTTTGGCTTGCCCGCCGCCCCGGCTTCTGTTATAATCTGACGGTAAAATATCGGAATCCGTCCATAAAAATATCGGAATTCCCCTCCTGAAAACCGGGAACGGCAGCAGACGCGGCCTGCGCTTTCCCTGTCCGGACGCCGCGATGATGACTACAGGAACTGCCATGAACGCTGATGATACCAGACACCCCGGAAACGAATGCCCGGATTCTGCCGCAAAACTATCCCGCGAGTTCAACCGCTGCCTCGGCTGCCGTGCCAAACCGTGCGAAAAAGCCTGCCCGCTGGGCGTATCGCCGCACGATTTTATTGCCGCTGCCAAAACCGGAGATTTCGCCGCCGCAGCAGCAGCCATTGCTGCGCGCAACCCGCTGCCGCAGACCTGCGGCCTTGTCTGCCCCGACCGTTTCTGCCAAAAAGCCTGTATCCGCGGACGTATTGACACGCCGATAGAAATCCCCTGCCTGCAAGCCGCCGTTATGCAAAAAGGCGGACTGCCGGCGTTGGAATTGCCGCCGACAGCACATACTGCCGCCGGCGTTCCGTACAGAGCCGCCGTTATCGGCGGCGGCCCGGCCGGGCTTGGCGCCTTGTATGAATTTCTGCTGCGCGGCTGGCAAGTCGACCTCTATGAAAAGAGTGCGGTTCTGGGCGGCGCAGCCCGGTTAATCCCCGAACGCCGCCTTCCCCGTACGGTTCTGGAAACAGAAATTGCCCGCCTGGTTGAAAACCCGCGCGTTACCGTCCGCCTGAATACGGAAATAACGGACTTTTCCGCCCTGTCCGCCCGATATGACGCTGTCGTCGCGGCACTGGGAGAACCCCTGCCCCGCACATTGGGCATTAAAGGCGAAGAACTGTGCCTCCCTTATGCCGAATACCTCACCTCCCCTTCCCGCTATCTCTGCAACAAAGCTGCGGTTGTCGGCGGCGGGGAAGTTGCCCTTGATTGTGCCCTGACCCTCAGGGAACACGGCTGCGAAACGGTAGAAATGTTTGTGCGCCGCCGCCGGGAAGATATGCGGATAATGGCGCGCGACCACCTCGAACTGGAACAAAAAGGCGTCATCGTCCGCGCCCTGACTTCCGTCGCCGCAATATGCCCCGTCGGAAACGCCTGCCGCCTGACTGCCGTCAGCAACCAAATCGACAGCCGGGGACGTGCGGTTGCCTGCAACGGCACCGAATGCACGCTGGAAGGCTACGACCGCATCATTATGGCACTGGGTTCGTTTTTCCCCGCCGACAAACTGCCGCCAAACACCACCGTCGCCGGCGATATGACCGGAAACTGCGGCACGGTCGTCCAGGCGCTGGCTTCGGGACGCGCCGCCGCAGAAACGGCCGCCTTGTCTGCCATATCTGCAACGACAACCGCGTCCACACCCCAAAACGGCAACATTTCCGCATCTGTTTCCCCTGCCGCTTCAACAAAGGAGAAACAGCCATGAAAATCACTCTGGGCGTCATCGGCAAATGCAAAGCAGGCTCCCCGGAAGGAGAAATCATCGCCCGGTATGCCGAACGGATGAAGTGGACTTTAAACATCCGCGAAAAAGACAACGCCTCGCAACAGGACGAAGCGCGTTTTCTCCAATCCTGCATAGCTCCCGGCGCCAAAGTCGTCGTCCTTGACGAACGCGGCAAAAACATATCCAGTCCGGAACTCGCCGGCATTGTTGAAAACTGGATGCTTTCCGGCTGCTCGGAAATATGCTTTTTGATAGGCGGCGCCGACGGGCACCTGGATTCCACGCGCCAAAAGGCCGATCTGCTTCTTTCGTTCGGCAGGCTGACACTCCCGCACATTTTGATGCGCGCCGTCCTCGCCGAACAGATATACCGTATCGAAACCATCATCGGCGGACACCCGTACCATCGTGCCTGACCGTACGGCATAAGGGCTGCCCTCCCGCTTAACCGACAGCCTCTTGCCATACCAAACCGGCCGGACAAACCGTTCCCCCGTTTCTGCTTCTCCGATTCAGCTTCTCCGCTTCTGTTCCCCCGTTCAAATCTCGAAAAGGCCACAAAACAGTTGACTTTTATCTCTGCCCTGGCTAAATTTAGTGCAATTAAGTTAACCATATGTCTTATTATTCACCAATTTCTATCATTATGACACAAAAATTTAAGCATTGGTATCGGCTGAACCGTAAAGAAATAGCTCTGTCAGCCCTCACCGCCGTCTGTATTGTGCTGTTCCTCGCAGCTTTCAGCCTGTGGACAGAAAAAGCCCTGCGCATGATGTTGTTTATACCGCTGCTGTTTGCCGGAAAATTTTTTGCCGCTTGGAAAATCAACGCCCGCGTCAGAACCGGTTTTACAGGATATTTTTTTATCACCGACCTGACTTGCAGCCTTGCCGTTATCGCCGCAGCTGCAATATGTGCCGGCCAATACCGCGAACCGGAGCTGACCTGCATTGTCATCCTCCTCGGGATAATGTTTTACATACTGGAGATAACAAACTTGAATCCTTAGATGCTTTCTGCTCCGGAACCGGCGCGCCTGCACTAATTTGTCCGATTATAACAATTTGTCCGATTGTAACAATTTGTCCTATTGTGATAATTTGCCGGCCGTTGCTGAACCATATTGCCCGCAAAAGTGCCGCTCATAACCGGAAAGCTCTGCCGTACACGGTTTAACACCCGGTTCTCACAGCTCTGATTATAAAAAAACAGCCGATTTTTCTCCGGCTGTTTTTTTATGGTCTGAACTCTATTCCCTGTCTTTGGCCGCTATATGCTCTTTCTTCCCGGCATCTCTAAGCCGGCAGCCCCTCGGAATTTCAACCCGGCGTTTCCCGGCCTTCCATCAGCCGCCTGCCCGTTGCCGACACCTGTTTCCGTCTCCCCGTCGGCCATCCGCACGCTGCCTTCGGAACACGCTCCCGTTTTCCGGCCTGCCTACTGCTCCTTGCCAGCGCCGGCTTCCTTATCCGCAACCGCCGCTGCATTTCCTTTGGAAACCGCGCATTTTCCTTCCAGCACTGCGCCCGGTTCAATCGCAATCGTCTTATATACCGAGTCGCCGATAAACCGTGCCGTACCGGCGATAAACAGGTTTTCCACTGCCAGCGAGCCATTAAGTTCGCCGTAAAGTTCCAGACTTTTCGCCTGAATTTTTCCGGTAACCGCCCCGGTGCTGCCGATAACCAGTTCGCGGCAGGAAACATCGCCGTCCAGCCTTCCGTCAATATGGATAACGTCTCCGTCGGTAATATTGCCGACAATACGCGTTCCCGCGCTGATAATGCACGGCACGACATTCTTCTCGCCCCGCATCATCCTCGCCAGCTTCAAAAACAGCACGCGTCTGAATTTTCTCATTGTATCAGCCTCCCAGTCCAAATAAAATTACGCCCGGATGCAGCCCCGGACAAAGCCGCGCTTTGGCAATTCCACTTCCCGGCATCGTCATTTCGCCTTGATAAACGCCATCGGGTCCATGTGCACGCCGTCATACAAAACCTCATAGTGCAGGTGCGGCCCTGTCGACCTTCCAGTATTCCCGACTTCGCCGATAGCCTGCCCCATCGCGACTTCTTCCCCGCGCTGCACATAAATCTTGTTCATATGCCCGTATTTGGTTTTAAAACCGTTGCCATGGTCGATTTCCACCAGTTTGCCGTATCCCGTCGCATTCCCGGCGCGGGTTACCTTCCCGGCGGCCATCGTTTTAATTTTGTTGCCCTTGTTCGATGCCAGATCAACGCCTTTGTGCGCCGCGCTTTTGGCATTGAACGGATCGGAGCGTTTACCGAACGGCGAAGACAGCCAGTATGTCCACACCGGCTTCCCGACCGGAACATGTTTCATCGCCTCGCGGTAATAGGAACTGTCGTCAATCGCGGTAAACGTTTTTGTAACCTGCTGCATCAGCTCCTCGTTCTGCCCCAGAGCCGGATTGTCGGGAATATACACCCCGCCCTTGCTGTTTTTCTTGGAATTCGCCAGCGGGTTAAAGTACTTGCCGCGCTTTTTCAGCTCGCCGTTGACCGACGAAATCGTTGTCTTTATTTTGTCAATGTCTTTGTTGGAAATGCTCTCGACTTTTTTCAAAATGTCCATTTCAAACGCCTGCAGCGAACTGACCATTTCCTCCAGATGCGCAACTTTCTGCTCCAGCAGCTTTTTCTCTTCAATCGCCACGTCGCGGTGAATCAAAGCGTCTTTAAGCGCGCTTTTCTTGCTCAGGTCTTTTTCGTTAATCCAGTCTTCCTGCGCCGTAATCTGGCGGATTTTCTCTTCAATGACTTCCGCCCGCTTCAGATATTCGTCAACGTTTTCGGGCTTTTTTTCGGCACCCTTGCCAAAATTCTCCACCAATGCGGAAATATTTTTATGCACCGTAACAAAGTCGCTCATCAAATCGACATATGCGCTGCGCGTCTCGCCGAGTTTGCGCTCCTGGTAGGAAATAATCCGGTCGGAAACGCTGTACATCTGGTACGAATGCGCCATCCAGACGCCCAGCCCGACCAAAACGGCAAACACCGTCCACTGCAGGCGCGGCGAAATTTTAAACACCTTCATCCGCCCGTTGGAACGGATAATAAATTCCTTTTCGGAAAAGAAGGCTCTGCTTTCCGTCGGCTGGTAATTAAGCGGTTTCGGTCTCCTCGGTCGTCTCTTGTATCTCAATTGCAAAACCCGTTGCTGTTAATCCTCTCCCGGCAGGACGGACGGCACAAACGCCCGTATTTTTCCGGTATTCGGCGCTAGTTATAGCAATTATTTTTTTAAATGGCAATTTCTTTTTACTTCTTATCAATATCTTTATCTAAAATGACGTATTCACCGTCGCTCACCATATTCAAAACAATGCGCGCCCGTTCCTCCAGATAATCCAAATCGAGCGACCGCTCCGAAAGCATTGCGACCTTATGTTCCAAATCTTTTTTTATCGCCGCATAGCGTTCGCGCTCCGCCTGAGCCGCCTCAACCTTCCCTTTCAGATAAAGGTACTTGAAAAAGCCCCGGTCGCCTTTGATGGCATTAATCGCAAAATAAAAAGAAAACACGCCCAAAACAATCATCAAACCGGATTTTTTTACTTTTTCCAAAATATCGTTCAACGTGTTCATTTACCTTTTACACCTCGCAATTTGCCTTATGTATTAAAGATATTAATGCCACAGGATGGTTAAAAAATCGTTAGAAAGCAAAATGAAAAGCGAAAATAAAACGTCCGGAGCAAAATCAGCCGTTCACGGGCGTTCACTCCTTCAGCGCCCCGCTGACTTCAAACACGCGTATGTCGGCTTCCGCTTTATTTTCCCAGTGTGCCGCTGACTTCAAACACGCGCATGCCGGCCCCTGCCGCAAAGCTTTTCGGCATCCGCCGCCGCACTGCATCGTTGACCGCCTCGGCCGTAACCGCCGCCACCTGCGCCTGCCGCGTTTTCAGAAAATCCGCGCCCAGCGCCTGCACCTGCATCTGTTCCAGCATGTCTGCAATATCCAACAGGCTCGCAAACCGCAGGTTAAACGACGACATCAGGCTCTTTTTGGCCAGCTCGACTTCCTCATCGCCAACGCCGTCCCGGTAAAAAGCCCCATATTCCTCCGCCGTCAATGTCATAATCCGGGAGGTATTCTCCGGCGTTGCCGAAAAATACACCTGCCACAAATCGCCGGCATCGCTGTTGGAAAAATAGCTGTAAATTCCGTAAGTCAGCCCCTCTTTTTCACGCACGGCCCGGCTCAGGCGCGACGACAGTCCCGCCCCGCCGAAAATATGGTTGGCAACGTACAGCGGATAAAAATCCTTATCCAGCCGCGCCACGCCCGGTGCCAGCGCCAAAACAAAACTCTGCGCCGAAACGTCCGATTCACGCACCGCGGCTTCCTGCCGGAAATCCGGCGCAAACGCCGGCAGCGCCGCCCCCGCCGCCTTATCCGTCAGCCCGCCGAACGCCTGCGCCAGAAAGGCCTCGGCTTCCGCCTTGTCCATATCGCCGGAAATTCCTGCCGCCAGATTGTCTTTGCCCATAAAGGAACGCAGATACGCTCTGATGTCTTCGGCCGTAACCGCCGCCAGCGCCTTTTCGTCGGGAATATCCTCCCGCCCGTACGGATGGGAACCGTAAAATTCCGTCCTGACCAGTTCGCCGAGCTGCTGCTGCGGATTCTCCCGCCGCTGCTGCCACAGCACGGCCAGCTGCCGCCGCGCCAGTTCGATGTCTTCCCGCTTCAAATGCGGCTCATACATCACCGCACGCAGAACTTCCAGCGCTTCCTTTTCAAACTGTTTGACAAAGCTGAGCGAAAACTCCAGCCGGTCAGCCGTCGCCGTAACGCTGAGCTTAATGCCTTTCTCTTTCATCAGCTCGCGCAGTTCACGGCGGTCAAACCGCCCCGCCCCGTCTGACAATACGCTTTCTGCCAGCAGCGCCGCCCCCGGTTTAGGCTCATAGGCGCGCCCGGCTTTTGCAAACCCGAACGATACCGCCGCCAGCGGCACGCTGTGCTCCTCCATCAGATACGCCCGCACCTTGCCGCCCAGCGCGCTGACTTCCTGCACTTCGCCTTTGAACGTCCGCCCGCCGAGTTTGGACTGTGCCAGAATTTTCTCCGCGTTCAGCGCCGGCTCGTTCCAATCCGTATAACCGGCCATATAAACTGCCGCCCCGGCCGCCGCAATAATCATCAGCGCTCCGCCCAACGCCCCAAAGCGTTTCCAAGCCCCGCGCTGTCCGCCAAAACGCATTTTTGCCCAGCGCCGCATACAGAACTGTTCCCGTCCGGCACCCGTAGCCGCCTTTGCCTCCTCAGCCGTCACAGACTCACCTTTGACCGGCACATTTTCTCCCCCGGGCAGCACAGTTTCTCCCTTAACCTTCACAGCTTCACTCCCAGCCGGCACATTTTCTCCCCCGGGCAGCATAAAAAAGCGTTCCTTCCCGCTGTCCTGTTTTCCGTTATGTTCCATTATCCTACAAGCTCCCTCTTTTGCCTGCGCTCTCCCTTTCTGCCGCCTTTGCATCAGCGCCCGAAAAACCAGTATCTTTGCCGGCGTTTTTCCCTTCCAGCCAGCCCGTCGCCCGCGCCCGGGAAGCCTGAACCTTTGCCCATGCCGTCCGAATGTCGGAAACCGTTGCCGCCTGCACCGCCGCATCAAAATTCATAATCTCGTCCGGAGAATATCCCGCCGTCAGCATTCCGCCGGCAAAAGCCGCCGCCGTCTGCGGATTCTCCTGCAAATATACCGTATCCGCCAGCGTACGGTTTTTAATCTTGTCAAGTTTTTCCTCCGTCAGCCCTGCCAAAGCTTTTTCCGTAGCTCTGCCGATTTCTTCTTTCACTGCCCGAAGCGCACCCGAGCCGCCCAGGACTGCCCGCTCCAGCCATTCCGGCGCCGGCGTCGCATAAAAGGCAAACGTGCCGCCCAGCTTGTCGTCATACGAAACGTCCGCATCTATTCCCAGCAGCGTTTTGCCGCGATAAACCAGGCGTTCATACAACGGCGCCGTGTCATCGCCTGCCAGATATTCCGCCAGCAGCTGCAGCGACAGAATGTCGGTTTTGGAAAACTCTCCCGCATCCAGCCGGATATAATCGGCATAGCGCGGCTGTTCCACTCCCGCCAGTTTCATTGCCGTTTCCGCCTCGGCCGCCCGCCCTTTTTCAAATTCAGGCTGCGGAACGCTGCCCTCCGGCCGTGCAATGCCGCCGTAATACTTCTGCGCCAAATCTCTCGCTTCTCTGGCACCAATATCGCCTGCCAGCACCAGCAGCGCATTGTCCGGACGATAATAACGGCGGTAAAAATCCCGCGCATCCGCCACAGACAGCGCTTTGATTTCCTCCGGGCTGCCGCTGACCGGATTTGCCAGCGGATGGCCTTGCCACAAAATTTTATTCAGGGTTTCGTAAAACAATGGCACCGGGTTGGTTTCAAAACGCTGCCGCCGTTCCTGCAGCACCACGTCGCGCTCTTTGGCAAAAGCTGCCTCGTCCATCTCCAGCCCGGACATTCTTTCGGCTTCCATCGCCATCATCAGCTCCAGTTTTGCAATGTCCGAAAATTCATAATAGCCGGTTTCGTTATAGGTCGTATAGGCATTGCTTACCGCCCCGTGTTCTTCCGTCAGCCGGTTAAAAGCCTGGTCCGGCAGCCGTTTCGTGCCGCGAAACATCATATGCTCCAACAGGTGCGCAATTCCGCCCTTGCCTTTCGGGTCATTAACCGACCCCGTCTTGTAATACAGCATCTGCAAAACAATCGGCGCCTTATGGTTCTCGACCACTGCCACTTCCAGCCCGTTGCCAAGCGTAAAGTGCGACAGGTTCATCAGCTTGGCTTCCGCCGTTCCCGCCCGCCAGCATAAAGCACAGCCCAACAGCAGCCCGAATGCTGCCGCCCTGATGTTTCGCCGCCAAAACGTTTTTCCCGTTCGCATTAATTTTCCTCCGCTGTTCGGGCTTTGCCCCGCCAAAGACGCTATCTGCCCTGCCCGGAACACTGTCCCGGACGCCGTTCCGTTACTGCATTTCCCCGATGCGCTGTTCCGACCGCCGCCCCGGCACTGTTCCCGCCCGGAACGCCGGTTCCGCTTCGCGCCTACTGCTGCGGGCGAACGTCAAAATCCGGCGGAATAACCAGCTGGTTGCGCCGTGTTACCTGCGTTTCGTCCGGTTTGGACGCCGCCATTCCCAAATCTTCTTTCGTCAGGCCGCAGCCGGATAAAAACAACGCCGCCGCCAGTAAAATAAATGCTTTTTTCATTTTTTCTATCCTTTGCTAGATGATGTTGTCGTATTATCGCATTTGCGCACCAGCAGGCCGTCGCAGATAATCAATACCGCGCCGATGCAGATAAAGCTGTCGGCAAGATTGAATGCCGGCCAGTGGTAACCGCCGAAATGCACGTCCAGAAAATCAAATACAGCGCCGATGCGTACCCGGTCAATAACATTGCCGATTGCCCCGCCGATAACCATGCCGAGCGAAACCTGCATCAGCAGCGTCTTTTCGCGGCTCAGCCAGTACAGCAGAAAACCGACAACCACAAGCGAAAACGCCGACAGGATATACACGCCTGCCCCGCCCAGATTGTCAAACATCGAAAAGCTGACGCCCGTATTCCACGCCGACACCAGATTGAAAAACGGCGTTACCGCCACCACCGGCTGCGTCTCCGCCAAAAAGCCGAACACCAGCGCCTTGGATGCCTGATCCGACACAACGGCAACCAGTGCCGTGATTAATCCTGCTAACACGAATACTCCTTACATTGCATCAATTTAATTCATAATAGGCGAATATAACACAACTTTTCCGCCCGCCAAGTATTATTTGCCTTTTTCCCCAGCCTCACGCCCGAAATAAACCGCCCCGCGCCCGCCAGGCATCCGTCTCCGATTTCCTCCCGCGTCCGATTTCCTCCCGCGTCCGCATCAGAACGCCGTACCGATTCCGAACGGCTCCAGCCCGAACTTCGCCGCAATCGTTTCCGCAATGTCGGCATAAGTCTTGCGCCGCCCGATATTCTGCGCCGGAACCTTTCGCCCGAACATCAGCACCGGCACGCACTCGCGCGTATGGTCGCTGCCGGGATATGTCGGGTCGCACCCGTGGTCGGCGGTGATAAACACAACATCGTCTTCGCCGAGCAGCGGTTCCAGCTCCGGCAGGCGGCGGTCAAAATACATCAGCCCTTCCGCATAGCCTTTGACGTCGCGCCGGTGCCCCCACATCATGTCAAAATCGACAAAGTTGGTAAAGACGATGCCGTCGCCGTTCAGGTTCTGCACTTCTTCAAGCGTCTTGTCCCACAGTTCTTCCAGCCCGCTCGCCAAAACCTTGCGCGTAACGCCCGACCCGGCGTAGATGTCGGAAATCTTGCCGATTGCCGTAACCTGCAGCCCCGCCGCTTTCGCCTTGTCCAGAATCGTCGGTGCCGGCGGATTGAGCGCATAGTCGTGCCGGTTTTTCGTCCGCACGAAAGCGCCGTTCTTTTCTCCTGCAAACGGCCGGGCAATCACCCGCGCAATACGGTAGGGTTTCACCTCTTCAAAAGCAATCTCGCACAATTTGTACAACCGTTCCAGCCCGAACTTTTCCTCATGCGCCGCAATTTGCAGGTTGCTGTCGGCGGAAGTGTAAAAAATCGGCTTTCCGCTCGCCAGATGTTCCTCGCCGAGTTCCTGGATAATTACCGTGCCCGACGCCGCCTTGTTGCCGAGAATGCCCGGAATCCCCGCCCGTTCGCAGATGCGGGCAACCATCTCTGCCGGAAACGACGGATACTCGAGCGGAAAATGCCCGAAATCCTGCCGCACCGGCACGCCCGCCATTTCCCAGTGTCCGGAAATCGTATCCTTGCCGGCACTGATTTCTTCCATACAGCCGTATTTGCACCTGCCGGCAAGCGTCATTTTCGCCCGCCCCGACACCAACGGAGCACGGACACCGGACGCCAGCTCGCCCGCATTCGCCAGTCCCAGCGTTTCCAGATTAGGCAGCGAAAGCCCGTTTCCGCCAAACTCTGGATAATTCTGCGCAATATGCAGAAACGTATTCGCGCCGGCATCGCCGAACGCCGCCGCGTCTTTTGCCCCGCCGATTCCGAAAGAGTCCATCATCAGAATAACTGTTTTTGCCATAACCTGTCTCCCCTAAATCAGATAAAATTTTTCTTTCCTGTTATCGGAAATATAGTTTCAAGACGTTTAAAAAGATTTAAAAAGAGAATTTCCCCTTTTCGCCGCAGGCATTTTATCTGTTTAACGTTCGTGCCGCATTGCTTGCGCTTTCTGCAAAAATGCCTCTGCGGTCATCGTCTTTTTAATTGCTTCCCCCTGCGGGCTGACCGCCACATAAGATTGAGCCTTATCGGCACTTTGCTGCATATACTCCCGCTCCATGCGTTTCACGCTGCCGTCAAGCGCCCGTGCCATGCATTCTTCTTTAGGCATTCCGTCCAGCCATGTCTCTTCTCGCAAAGACGTAATGTCATCAGATGCAAGATTCTGCCGTATCTCCAAATTTTGTACCGGCTGATAGGCGCTGCTGTTAAGCTTGTCGACCACCAGTTGCCTTTCTTCAGAAGATAAAGGCTGAAGCATCTTCCGCATAGCCTGACGATAATTAATTCTCATCGTTTCATCGCCATAAGACGGCTTCATGCCTTCTAACGCAATCACCGCATCTTCAGCTGGCGTATATGAATCAGGCGTAACGGCAATCATATTCCCGTTTTTATCTTTAATCGGCTCCTTTTTTTCGTCAAGAAGCACATTAAAGGGATGCACTTTATCAAATTTATCCGTAAACTGCGTAACATTTTGTGCCACGCTGTCTGGCCTGAAATAAACGCAATATTTCTGCTCGGGCGTACTGTAAAATGCCACCTGTACCCACCCGTCCTGCACATCGTTGTTTGGCACGTACTTCACATCGTCGGGATACGTTGGCTGAACAACTTTTTGCATTCCCGGGCTGTCCATCGCCAACGCCAGCTGTCTCCGGCGGACGGCATTTCCAAATCTTCCCCGTGCATCTTGCGTAAATTCCGTCCGATACTCGTCTAAACACTCCTGTTCAAATGTTGCCAAACCCCGCGCTGCATCTTTTCCCTGAGCCTTGGCTTCCGCCATCCGGGCTTTCATTTCGCTGATCATTTTCAACGCGTAATGATGTTCCGGTTTCACCATTAACTTCCCCGTTTGAATGCCTGAGAGAATATCATTGTCCTGCCAGTGTGTCCCTTCATGCGCAAGAACTGCGTCAGAACGGTTAGACGCATTAATTTCTGCCACCGCATTTTTAGCTTCTATCGCGGCGCTAAGCCCCAAGCTATCCGCCCATTTTTGCAAAATTCCCCTTTTTCTTGTCTTCTTCTCTTCCTCCAGACAAGCTTTCACATCATCAAGTGTTTTTATCTGTGAGTTTACCCCGTTTGCTTTTGCCTGAAATTGAGCCATAGCTTGTTGAAAATCACGGTTGCCCGCTGCCATCGCAAATGCATTTTCATCAGAGATGACATATTGGTTGACAACCACCCCGCCTTTTCCTTCGTCTAAAAAGCTGTCCATCACCGCCCGCTCTTTCAGCGGAAACAATGAATATGACGCCCCGGCCACTCGGTAACACTCCCAACTTCCTGCACCGCATTTTCCATCACGGTCAAACTCAATATAATTATAGTAGCACTGCGGCTCAAGAGCGCTATCCGCCGTTTGTTCGCGCAATGGACTGCTGTCGGTATCCGTGCGAGTTTCTGCCAAAATCTGATTATTCTCAGACGCTGGCGCCTGCCCTTCCTGCGCCATGCTTTCCTGTGCCATGCCGCCATTCGCCGCCCCTCCGAGCGTCAGCAAAGTTGCAAATGCCGCCGTTTTGTTACCCATAGCGCCCCCTTTTTGCCAAATATAAAAAGAAAATACCATATTTATCATCAAAAGTAAAGTTTAATCAGCAACACGGCATCTCTCACCCCCAAAAAAGTAACGCCTAATCCGCAACACGGTTTTTTCCCCTTTCAAAAAAATTGCCAAAAAGCTATTGACAAAAAAAATATGCCATGTTATATGCCGTATCGTAAAAAGAATTTTTAGGTAACACTTTAAATTATTAGAGTATGGAACATGGAAATTTTATGGAAAATGCCGCCGTTATACTGCAATATGGCGCAATTGCATTTTCCGCCGTTGTTTTTACGGTCCGTTTAGTTTGGAAAAAACATGAAAACAAACTTCAACGCGCCGCCAGACAGGCTGCCGCCCGCGAAAAATTTGAAATTTTCCGATACTGACAGCCCGCATTGCATTTTTGCAGAAATTTTTTTAGTATTAACCGAAAAAAAGTCATAAAAAAGCCCCTGACCCTAAAGTCAGCGGCTTTTTTTGATATCCGGCAGCATCCTGCGGCCTACTCGGCGGAAACAGTTTCCTCCCCTGCAGGCTGCGTTTTTTCAAGTTGTTTTTTTCCGTGAACATCACGCTGCTCGTCCGCCGGTACACGCCGTTCCTTCATCTCAGCCCGGCGTCCCCGTATTTCTGCCTGCCGTTCCTTCATCTCAGCCCGGCGTCCCCGCATCTCCGCGCGCCGCTCATGCATCGCCGCAAGAATTTCTTTCTGCTCATCTGTCAGTACGCTCTCAAACCGCGCCTTGTTTTCCTCGCGCAGCTTGTCAGCTTTGGCGCGCAGGTCGTCCATTTGTTTAAACAGCGGCTCCATCTGCGCCATATCCTCTTTGCGAAACTGTTCGATTTGCACTTTCTGTTCATCTGTCAGTTGCAGCTTTTCCGCAAAGCGGTGCTTCAGCGCCCGTTCGGGATGAAAGCCCGGATGCCCAAAGCGGCGCGGAGCGTCCCCCCTGTCTGCTCGATATTTCCATTCTCGATGGCGTTCGCCGTCAAAGCGCCCCTCCGGATGATGCCGTGTAGGCAGACGCATCTCCGCCCGCGGCATATCGCGGTGCCAGCCTCCGTGCCACATGCCATGGCGTTTCGCCGGGCAAAATGCCAGCGCCAGTACCGTCAGGGTTACCGCCACGCCGCCGGCAAAAGCGGCTCCCGCAGCAATCAGCATATTCTTTCTTCCTTTTTCCATTGTCAAAATCCTTTCCTTATCTTGTTAATCCTCGTTCGAAATCTCCCGAACCGTCCGTTGTCCCCCGCGCCATGCCGTCTGCACAAACGTTTTGGGTTTGCGCCTTTTCCGCCGCCGCTGCACTTCCTGTTGCCGCCGGCCGTCCGGCACATCCGTCAAAGCTCAAGATACGCCAGCTTTTCATGCAGTTTTTGCTTGGCGTTGTGCAGCCGCGACTTCAGCGTTCCGGGATTGATGCCCAGCCTTTTTGCTGCCGCGTCATAGCTCAGCCCGTCAAATTCGACCAGCACCACCGCCCGGCGCATATCCCCCGGCAATGCGTCTACCGCCTCAAGAATCAGCCGCTGCCGGCATTTGCGCAGCCACGCCCGTTCGGGATTGTCTGCCGCTGCCATATCGGCCAGCCCGCTTTCTTCCTCCCCGACCGAAGCAGCCAAAAGCTTTCGGCTTTTGCTCTTAAGATAATCTTTGCAAAAATTCTCCGCCACCACCCGTATCCAGGCACCAAGCTTCTCCTGTTCGCGATAAGTCGGAAACTTCTGCCACAGGCGGATGTAGATTTCCTGTTCAACGTCCTCGTCGGCGCGGTTCAGCATTTTTTTCACCACGCTTCTGACCAGCCGTTTATGAAGCCAGCTCAGCTTTTCCATCAGCTGACCTCATAAAAGCCGTACCCGTCGAGCGGCAAAACATCGTCCGCCGCCACACCGTAAGTAAAGTAACCGTCGCTTTCGTACAATGCCGCATAATACGCTTCCAGCTGCGTTTCGTCCGCCGCCCGCTCCGGCAGCAGCACCGCCGCGCCGAACCAGACGCCGCAGAGCAGGGAACACAGTGTCCCTGCCGCAAACTGGCGCGCTTTGCGGCGTTTGCGATACAGGGGGCCGGCTTCCGCCAAAAGTTCCGAAATCTTGTCCATCGTTAAATCTCTTTCGCAAAAATCACAACTTACATCTGGTATAACGGAATTGGATTAAAAAAGTTCAAACTTTTTTGCAAAAATAAAAAATTCCGCCGACAACAAGCTGAATTTACAACATAAAAACATCTTGCCAAAACCTGAAAAAAAGAGTATAATGGAAACGTAAAAAAATATTATGTCGTATTATTGGAAAACGGTTTTCACAATTTTGGTTTAGAGGCTTCCTCTGTTCTGAATGCTGAAAGTTTTTCATAATGCGGCATAAAAACCTAATTATGTTAAATTTTGAAACGGCAGTCCTTGTGGCGTTGTTTCACGAAGGATTAGGCAACAGGGCCGAACCTCGTTAAAAAAATCAAGAATTATGAGAACTAAAGCAGATAAAAGAGAAGACATCGTTGCAATTGTGATCTTTTCAACACTGAGCATCTTTTTAATATGCGCAGCTGCCCTCAGCTTCTGCATCATATTCAATATCGGATGCACCGCTCCTGCCCTGGTAAGAGCATTGTGCGGCCTCGTGTTTATCCTCGCCTGCTGCGCAATATACATTGTCGGCGGCGGTGTCTGCAAAATGATTGCTAATTTAGCCAAAGGCAAAGACATTGTCTAAAGCTGAAGGCATCATACAAAAAAAGAGCGTTCACGCGAACGCTCTTTTTCTATGCCCTTGTTTCAAATCCTGCCGCCATCCGCCGGTCGGTTCCAACACTTTCCCTAGTTAAACTTCGTCCACTCGCGCACATTCTGCGTCAGAAATTCCGGCAGCTTATCCAGCCCCGACGCCCCCGAAGCCTTTTTATGCCCGCCTCCGCCGAACGCCGCCGCAATCGCCGATACGTCCACATTGTCTTTCACCGTGCGGAACGACAAATTCCACTTGCTGCGTTTGTTTAAGGAAAAGCTGACCATAAAGTCGTAATTGGCGATATTGTCCAGCGACTCAAAAAAGTCCGACCCCGCCTGCGCCATATTCGCGGCAATAAACCGGAGCCCGTTGTACGTCCCCTCAAACGCCATATTGCGCGACAGGCGGTAGTCGCGGTGCCTGATGTAAGACAAAATTGCATTGCCTTTTTCCACCATCAGCGGCACGTCAATCCGCCCCTCGAACAAATCGCGCCACACCCGCTCGTACGGCCGGTTGACGCCCAGCGCCTGAAACGCAAACTCAAACGGACGCACCCTTTTGTCGCGCAAATCAAACAAATCGTTGAGCGCCAGCAGCTTTACCCCTTCCGGCACCGGCTGCGCCGGAAAGAAATACTGCCACGTCAGTTCAATCGCCGCCGTGCCGACCGCGCGCAGCCCTTTAATCCCGAAACCGCCCTCTTCCCTGAGCTTTTCGTCATACTGCGCAATCGCCGACGCATGGTGGTCAATCCATATCAGGTCTTTTTCCGCGTGCAGCTTGAACATATAGTCCATCGGAAAAGAAATGTCGCAGATAACGATTTCCTGATGTTTTTCAATCTCCGCATACGGAATTTCCTGGTCGTAGTTATATCCCAGAAGCTCACAGTCCTTATGCGCGTATTTGACAATCGCCGCCGACCCTTTGCCGTCGTGATCCGCCATATGGTAAATGCATAACATATTCTTTTCCTTTCTTTGTTTTTAATTCGCCGCCGTTCTCTCCGAAACCGCTCGCACTGCTGTTCGCCGCTCCGGTTCTGTCCGAAACCAACGCCTGCCGCCCGACAACACCTGCCGCGCGTACCCTGCCCGAAACGCCCATCTTCTCTCTGAAGCCGCCGTCCGAACACCATCCGGCGCACCGCTTCCTCTTAAAAGCCCTCCGCCTGCGCGCCCGCGTCCGCCCACTCGGCTTCATAGCCGTCGTACGCCGGTTCCACGCCCGCCGGGCATTGCGCCTTAACTGCCGCATAGTCGCATTCGACCGCCATATGCGTAATAATCGTCTTCTTCGCCTTAATCCGCTCTGCGTATTCTAAAAGTGTCGTCAAACCTGCATGAAACCGCGTCCCCTCCGGCGTTGTCAGCGGCATAATCAGCACTTCCGGCCGCCGCTTGATAAACTCAAACGCGCTCTCCGGAATATCCCGAAAATCGGAAATATGCACGACTTCGCCGTCATTAAAGATATACCCGCTGCATTCCACGTTATGCCCCTGTAATTTTATCGGCGTAACTTTCAGTTCGCGGAAATAAAAGCTCTTTTCGTATTCAAACGCATTCGGGTGCAGCGCCGCGCGATATACCGGATCCACGTCTTCCCCTTTCTCGACAATCAGATACGGAAACCTCGTCCGTATAACGCTCAGATTTTCCGGCGAGGCAAACAGTTCAATCGCGCGCCCGGTAATCCGGTTAATCTCGCGCAAATCGTCAATTCCGTGCAGATGGTCTGCGTGCGCATGGGTATAAAACACTGCGTCCACATCGCGGATATTCGATAAAATCAGCTGCATCCGCAAATCCGGCGACGTATCTATCAGCAGTTTCACCCCGCTGATTTCCATATACGTTCCCGACCTGAGCCGGATATTCTTTTCCTCTTTCGGATCGCAATCGCCGAAACCATAGGCCAGCGACGGCACGCCCGGCGCTGCTCCCGAACCTAAAATAATGACTTTGGACACGATACACCTTTCTTCTTATCGTTTCGCTTTTCGGTACAATTTAAAAAAGTTATCCGTAGTTATACGCGCTGTTTCTTCAATCGTCAAGCCCTTAATTGCGGCAATTTTCTCCGCCGTCTTTGCCACAAACGCCGGCTCGTTGGTTTTGCCGCGGTAAGGCACCGGCGCCAGATACGGGCTGTCGGTTTCAATCAGGATTTTATCTGCCGGATACGATGCAAAAACCGCCGCCACGTCTGCCCCGCTCTTAAACGTAACGATGCCCGACGCCGAAATGTAAAATCCGAGCTCCCGCACCGCGTCTGCAAACGCCTGCGTCGACGTAAAACAGTGGATAACCCCGGCCAGCCCGCCGAATTTCTCCGCTCCGCGCCGCAGCATATCAAGCATATCGTCCTCCGCCTCACGCTGATGAATCATTAAGGGCAGTCCCGTAATGCCCGCTGCCTCAATGTGCCGCGCAAACATTTCTTTCTGCTCCGCTTTGGCATCTGCGCCGTAGTGATAATCAAGCCCGCATTCGCCGATGGCAATGACTTTCGGATGTTCCGCCGCCCGCACGATTTCCGCCACGCCGATACGCCCCAGTTTATTCGCTGCGCTGTCAGGATGCACGCCCGCCGACGTCCACATCTGCGGAATAATCCGCTTCATTGTCCCGCCGCACGCCTCGCTGCCCCGGCCGGCAGACTGCTCATTCTCGCCGCTGCCGCCGTCCCCGTCTCCTGCCCCGGTGCCTTCCCCGCATCCTGCTCCGGTGCCGTTCAGCTCTCCCGCAACGCCGGCCGGTCTGCCCCTGCCCGCCGCGCTCTGCGCCGCCCGCAGACTGTCCATCCGCTCGCACATCAAAAGCTGCGCCGCCGCCTCGTCCAAATCCTTTCCCGCATTCAAAATCACGCCAACGCCGGCTTCACCTGCCCGAAACGCAGTTGCGTCATCTTCAATATGGCAATGGCTGTCTGTAAACATATTCATTTTATCCTTTCGCAATCGCTGTCCATAATACTTTCCGAGCGTTTAAAAAGCCTTAAAAAGCACCGCCCCAAACAAAAATACTTGCTTTTTTTCAGTACAATGCTACCCTAAATGAAATTTTATTGTTCAAGGAAAAAAGCATGACCAACACCGACGCCGCAGCAGCTTCCCCCACAACCACTACCGCCGCAGCCCCCGCAACCGACAACACAGCCGCAACCGCTGCCGCAGCAGCTCCCGCAACCGACAACACAGCCACAGCCACTGCCACAACCGACACCGCCGCAACCTGCACCACAACTGCGGCCAAATTCTCCATATCAGCCATGGCCGACACCATCGTCAAAATCATAACCGCACTGGTTATCGCCAAATGCTGGTATATCGGCTGGGCTTTCCGCTGGGTTGTCGAGACGCCGCTGAGCTGTCTTGCCAAAACATTATTGATAATATTTTTCACCGCCTTGGCTCTGCATACCCGCCGGATATACCCGCAAGTCATCCTCGGGCTGATATGGTTCATTGTATTCTTCCCCTACTCCATATTTGCCGACAAAATAACCCTTGTGGATTCTTCCCAAAATTTTATAGATACTATCCTCAAGAGTACCTTCGTGCTGCTGTTATCCGTTCCCGTAATGTTGAACGTGCTTTACCGCGGAATGAACGACATTAACAACATCCGCCGCTCGGCTTTTGATTTCCGCACGCCCCGCCGCGATGCCCTGCTGCCGTATTTCTGTCTGATTGCCCTCCTCATCATATTTCTCTTCTTTCTTACGAACTTCGCAAGTATCTCAGGCTTCATGCCTAAGATTATTTGGCGCTGCCTGTTCTTTGGCCTGTCGGCATTATGTCTTTTGCCGCTTCCCGCCGCATTCTCGCGCCGGTTGAAAGCCCGGCACGCCGCTGCACCAACACCGCCGGAAGCCCAAAACTGCAAAGCCGATACCCCCAAAAAAACAACGCGGTTTCCGTTCTGGCACAAATATCAGCCCTGTTTTCGCCTGACAATAGTCGTCTTATGCATATTTGCTATGCTCGTTCTGCGATTTAAAAGCGGTGCGGTTTTACTCTTCCCTTGCCTTATCATCGGCATATGTGAAGAATTTATACTCCTTTATAAACTGAGAAAAACAATTCTGCCGCCCCAAACCCCGACAGCAAAACAGCCCTTTGGCAGCTCCTCCGCCAATAACATAGCACAACCCGTTTCTACAAATTCAACATCGGCAAATTCTCCCCATCCGAATGCACCCCAAAACTTTGACGCGGGAACCTCTCGCTCGCCGCAAAATTTTGACATAAATACCTCCCGTGCACCACTCCTTCTGGCGCAGCAATCCCTGTTGCAAAAGCAAAGACGCGCCCGCTGCCGGAACTTCTTTCTTCATGCCGTGGGAATTATTATTCTCCTTATATTATTTACTTTTCTCTCTATCGGTATGGTAAATTACGGCTGCTGCGGCAACACCAATACAGCCGAACGCCGTTTCGGAAAAATCACTTCTGACGAACAGCTTTTACACGACAGGTACTATTTCTAATAAGCAGCTTCTGAAAGGCCGCTCCGAAACAGCGATTTCTGAACGGCGGCTCCGGGACGACGGCTTCTGAAACAGCTGTTTCTAAACGGCAGCTCCGAAACGTCGGCTTCCGAGCGGCAGCCGGTTTCAGCCTGTCCGGCTTCTTTTCGTCGTATCCAGGCATCGCCGCCTAATCGTCAAAATTCTTATAATAAAACACCGCCGCCAGCACAATAAACTGTAAATATGCACCACCCAGCACCTCTGTTGCCAGTGCCACCGGCAGCGGTACGCCGACATACGCCATCAGTTTCCACGTCGCCGCCGTCAAAACCAGCCATACAGCCAGCACGGAAACCACCGTTCCCAGTTCGGCCGCCGCCCGTCCCAGCATATCTCGCCGATGCAAATAACACATCAGACACGCGGCCAACACGACAAATATAATATCCTTAACCGACATAAGCGTTCTCTCCTCTTCGGCCGCAATTGTTACGGCAAAGCCTGCCTGTCAGCACGCGCTGCCCAGCCCGGTCAGGATTTGCAGCGCCGCCAGTTTCTTATCCATATTCAGCCGCACCGTCTCGTCGAGGATTTTCAGCGTCGCCTCATAAGCCTCGTACAGCTCGCGCGGATGTGCCGCATCGGGCAGATTGTCGCGCACAAACCGGCAGACCAGCTCGGCAAACAGATACCAGCAGTCTTCGTCGCCGGCAACGTCGCCTGCCAGTTCCAGCAACAGCCCGCCGTCGCATTTTGCCCCGCCGTAACAGATTTTCTTAATATTTTCATACATTTCAAGCGCGTCGTTTTCGGCATACTTGAGCGCCCGTCCGATACTCCCCGCCGCAATCTTCGCCAGCCCCTGCACTTCAGCCTCTTTCAGCGACGGCTTATATCGCCGCAGCAGGCTCGCCACCTCGGTTTCCTGCAACGGTTTCAGCGCCAGCTTCGCACAGCGCGAGCGGATGGTCGGCAACAATTTCCCCGGATTGTGCGACACCAGCAGCAGAATGCTTTTAAGCGGCGGCTCTTCCAAAATTTTCAACAGCGCATTGGCCGAAGAAACGTTCAAATCGTCGGCGCTGTCCACAATCACCACCCGCCAGTTGTCGTTAAACGATTTCTTGCCGAGAAATTCCACCACGCCGCGCACATCTTCGACTTTAATCACCGCCGAACGTTTCAGCCCCTGTTTCATTTCGTCGTCAACTTCTTCGCCCTGATTAATCGCCTTAATCAGCTTTTTCTTATCCGTCTCGGTAAAGTCGCGCTCCAGCACCTTAAAATCGGGATGCGACTTCTGCGCCACTTGCGCAAACACCGGACCGTCAACCGGAACCTCCAGCGTTTCGTAAGTTTTGCCGGTTTCCGCCGCCAACAGAAAACGCGCGATTTTATAGGCCAGCGTCGCCTTGCCGATTCCCTCGTCGCCGGTAATCAGCCAGCCGTGATGCAATGCACCGGAATTGTACGCCGACAAAAACAGCCGCACTTCTTCGTCATGCCCGATAAGATACGGATTCCTGCTGGGATAAATCGCTTCGTCTGCCATCTGCGCCGCTCATTCCCCCTGCATCCGGGAAGTCAGGTCTTTCCCCTGCCCGGTCAGCTTTTCCTGCGGCCGTGAAGTCAGGTCTACCCCCTGCCCGGTCAATTTCTCCTGCGGCCGTTCGGCCAGCAGCCGTGCCAGATAAGTCCTGAACGCCGCAAACTGCTCCGTCTGTGCATCGGCCACCGCCTGCATCGAACAGTCTTCGCCGCAGAATTTCGGATTAAATCCCGTATCCGCCCCGCCGACATAAAAGCTCTGCGCCTTTTGGGCAAACGCCGCCAGCATCTCGGGATTACCGTCATAATATGCGTTGATAATGTCATAACCGATATTTTCATAACAGGCGTTGACTTCTGCAAACGTCTGCGACAGATATGCCGCCGCGTCATAAACGTTTCCCTGATAGAGCATGGCCTTTTCCAAATCCAGCCCGTCCGCGCGCGCATCAAGGCAGGAAGCTATCTGCTCCCGATATGCGGCAATCTCAGCCTCATTTTCCGCACGGCCAGACGCACCGGTTGCCCGGTCCGCCCCGGTACCGGCACCGTCTTCCCGTTCTGCCGCGCCAGTATATCTGTGCTGCGCTGCGTCATACCATTCGTCCAAAGGCGCACGGGCTGTTTCACGTTCGCTCTTATTCGGATAAACATAAATAATTTCCTCGGTTCCGCCCGCTTTTGCCTCTCTTGCGCCGCCCTTTTCCATCGTAGCCGCGCCATAATATCCCGCCGTTGCAACGCTGTGTTCCGTCGCTGCACGGCCATTCCCCGCCGTTGCAGCACTGTTCCCCGCTGCTATCTCGTTGCTCTTCTCTGCCGCCGCATTATTCTTCTCTGCCGCTGTGCCGCCGTTTTTCTTTGCCGCGGCGCCATCATTCCCCGCCGTTGCGCCGTTATTCTTATTGACCGCCGCAGAACTGTCAGCCGCCGCTGCCGCCTTGCTTCGTATAACCTTCAACGGTACCGCCTGCACCCGGCTCGCGGCGCGGGCGCCTTTCATCTCCGTACCGCTGCCGTCTTCCTGTCCCGAAACGGCCGCCCGCCCGCCGGAAACCTCCGCGCTGCCCGCCGGCGCAAAAATATCCGCCAGCAGAGCCTCGTCCTCGGGGCGTATCATCTCCGCCGCCCGCGCTTCCTCCGCGCCAACCCCGGCCGCCGCTCCGAACCCGGCTCCGGCCAGAGCCATACAACTTAAAAATATCCGGCTTTTCTTCAACATTGGCAATTCTCTTACTTTTTGTTAAGGATTTGACGCATATAATAAGCGCAAAGTTTATAATTGTCAAAAAAATTTTGGCGCTTCTGCATAAAAACAAACAGTCAATAACTTGCTGTTGAAGCTTTACAAAAGCCGGAATTCCGGTTATGACGATACGCAAAGGAACGATACAAATGACGAGATTGAAAACAAACCTGAACTTCTGCCTCGGGCTCGGCACCCTGCTCCTGCTGGCGGGCTGCGCTTCCGAGCCGAAAGAGTTTGAATACAAAAACCTCACCGAAGAAGTCGAAGCCATCAAAGCCGACGGCGGCATCTACAAAGTCGGCAACCCGTATACCGTTATGGGGCAAAGCTACACCCCGCGCGAAGATTACGGCTACGTTGAAACCGGCATGGCTTCATGGTACGGCGACGACTTCCACAACAAGCGCACCGCCAACGGCGAAACCTATGACATGCGCGCCGTAACCGCTGCGCACCGCACGCTGCCTCTGCCGTCGATTGTCCGCGTAACCAACCTCGAAAACGGGCGGTCGATTATTGCCCGCGTCAACGACCGCGGCCCCTATGTCAAAAACCGCATTATCGACCTCTCCGAAAAGGGTGCCGAACTGCTGGGCTACAAAAACAAAGGCACAACCAAAGTCAAAGTCGAAGTTTTGGAGCGCGAAAGCCGCGCCATAAAGGAAGCCATGCTTTCCCCGTCCAATTCCTCCGCGACTTACGGCAACCAGACCATACCTTATTCCAACACGCAGACGGCAATGGCTGCGGCACCCGCCGCCGGAACTGCCGCGGCAAAACCGGCCGCCAAGCCGGCAAAGTACGAAATCAGCACATCACAACAACGCCAGCCACTTAAATACACCTCGGAAATTTCGCTGGCGTCCAATGCGTCCGCTGCGGCGGTCAATGTGCCGGAAAGCGCAGGCGAAGGCCCTTTCTTCGTCCAGGTCGGCGCCTTTGCCGATTATGACAAGGCCAGGCAGATGGCGGATAATATGAAGCGTTTCGGCAACGTTTCGATTTACGAAGCCTACTTAAGCAAAAACGGCGTTTACCGCGTCCGCCTCGGTGCTTATCCGAACCGCGGCGAAGCGATGAAAATCCTTGACCGCGTGCTTGATTACGGGCACTCGGACGTAACTATTGTGGAAAAAGATTAGCCCGTTCCGGCAGCGGCGGAATATCCGCCGTTCCCGCCAGACGGCGCCCTGTGGCAACTAAAACTGGAGAACAAACGACAATGGCTCTGAATATCACTAATTCCCTGCGGCAGAATCAATCCGGCCGCATATCGCTTTCCCAAAAACTCTGCCTTCTGGCGGCGGGAATTTCCTGCCTTTCTTTCGCCGCGTCGGCGCACGCCTTTGAAACCAAGGCCAGAAACGCGATTTTGATGGATTATGAAACCGGCGCCTATCTGTTCACCAAAAACCATCAGGAAATGATTGCCCCGGCATCGATGAGCAAACTGATGACCGTCTATGTCCTCTTAAGCAAGCTTAAGGACGGCGAAATTTCCCTTGACGACAAATTTACCGTCAGCGAAAACGCCTGGCGCAAGGGCGGCGCAGCCTCCGGCGGGTCGACCATGTTTCTGAAAATCGGACAGGAAGTCCGGGTTGAAGACCTCCTGAAAGGGATTCTCATCCAGTCCGGCAACGATGCCTGCATCGTCGTCGCCGAAAACCTTGCCGGTTCGGAAGCGGAATTTGCCGCGATGATGAATGAGACCGCCGAAAAAATCGGCCTGCATAATGCCCACTTTGAAAACGCCACCGGCCTGCCTCACCCCGAACATAAAATTTCCGTTGAAGACCTGGCTTTGCTCGCCCGGCGCATCATCGGCGAATTTCCCGAATTTTACCACCTGTTTTCCACAAAGGAATTCACCTTTAACGGCATCCGCCAGGGCAACCGCAACCCGCTGCTCTACAGCCTCAAAGGCGCCGACGGTCTCAAAACCGGCCACACGTCCGAAGCGGGTTTCTGCCTGACCGGTTCTGCCGTCCGGAACAATCGCCGCCTCATTGAGGTGATGGCCGGGCTGGAAAGCAACAAACAGCGCTCCGAAGAAACCGAAAGCCTGATGACCTGGGGTTTTGCCAACTTCGACAACTATAAGTTTTTTAACGAGAACCAGATTATGGCCGAAGTCCCCGTCTGGTACGGTACCATCAAAACCGTTGATGCCGTTGTTCCCGAAAAAGTCGTCAGGACCATTAAAAAAAGCGGCAAAAGCAAATACGGCGCCAAAATCATTTATGACCAGCCGCTGAAAGCCCCCGTGCTCAAAGGCGACAAAATCGGCGAACTGTTCATCACCTATGAAGATGAAACCGTAGATAAAATCCCGCTGGTCGCCAAAGACAACGTTGCCAAAATCGGCCCGTTCAGCCGTTTCCTCGCCAACCTGAAGTATTTTGTCTTCGGAACCGGTGAGTAACATGACGGCAGATATGAACCCCTCCGTTCCGCTCTCCGGCACCGGCGACAGTTCCTCTTCCGCCGCACCCGTCTCCGGCCAAAGCACTCCGCTCTCCGGCACCGCCTCTGCTGCGGTTCCGCATTGTGATACTTTCCGCCCTGCCTCCGCCCCCTCTCGGCACGACCACTCTGCTCCCTCCGACGTCCAACGCGACTGCCCGGTTTCCTCAGCCGCCCGGCGCGGGCTTTTCATCACTTTTGAAGGCGGCGAAGGCTGCGGGAAATCCGTCCAGATTTCCCGCTTTGCCGAATATCTCCGTACCCGTGGCTGCGATGTCGTAATGACCCGCGAACCCGGCGGCACCCCCGTCGGCAAGGAAATCCGCCGCCTGCTGGTTGAAGGAGACAAAGACAAATTTGATGAAATCACCGAAATCCTGCTGTTCTATGCTGACCGCCGTATTGACTTAACACAAGTCGTTTTCCCTGCGCTTGCCGCCGGAAAATGCGTCCTCTCCGACCGTTTTAACGATTCGACCGTCGCTTACCAGTTTTACGGTTCCGGCAAATTTGCCGACACCGGAATAATGGACAGATTATATAAAATTGTCGCCGGCGATTTTAAGCCCGACCTGACGTTTCTGCTCGACATCGACCCGCGCATCGGTCTGCAGCGCAGCTTCCAAAAAGCGCAAACAATGGCCAATAAAGAATTGCGGTTTGAAAATGTCGACATTGCGTTTCACGAACGCCTGCGCCGCGGCTATCTTGAACTGGCCGCCGCCGAACCGGAACGTTTCGCCGTCATTGATGCCGCCGGCACCATTGACGAGGTCGCAGCACGGATAATCGCCGCTTTTCAGGCTCGCGGCTTTTTCTGATGAGAGACTTCTTCTGACGCCCCGCTTTTATTTTAAGACTCTCCACTCTTCTGACGAGAGACTTTTTCTGACAAACTGTTCTTTCAGGCTTTCATTCTCTTCTGACGAGAGGCTCTTTCTGACAAACTGTTCTTTCAGGCTCGCGTCCTCTTCTGACAAGCCGCTCCTTCTGGCGCACGGTTTCTTCCGACACCCCGATCCGTTTGCGCTCATTTCTCTCCGGGAAGGCTGTCTTTTTCCGCCTGAGCCATCATCTCGTCGCACGGCGTTTTCCCCGTTTCCGCAAATGCCGCTATATCGGCACTGAAATCAATCCTCTGCCCTTGCGGCGTCAGGCAATAGCCGGAAACCGGAACGCCCTGTTCATACGCCACGCGCGATGCCGGGCTGCCGTCGGGATAATAGCGCTTGGCGTTTCCCTGCCGTTTGCCGTCGGCGTAATTTTCCTCCTGCCGAAGCGTACCGTCGCGGTAAAACGACCGTCGCAGCCCGTTCCACACGCCGCCGTTGACGCTTGTCTCGGTCTCGATTTTCCCGTTGTCATAATAGGCGGTCAGCACGCCTTCCGGTTTCCCGTCCTTATAAACGCCGGAATAACGCAAACCTCCGTCCGCAAAAAAGACGCGGTATTTGCCGTCCTGCCGTCCGTTGGCATAAAAAAGGGACGCCTGAACCTTTCCGTCGGGATAATACAGCCGCAGCTCGCCCGAAAAGGGAGCCCCGCTCCGCGCGTCATAACACATGGTTCCCGCCTCATCACAACGCACCTCGCTGCGGACGGAAAAATCCCGTTTCGCCATAGCTGTTCCCGCCGTTGAAAATACTGCCACAAACGCCGCTGCAAGCGCTGTTGCTGCCGTCATTGTCCGCATTGCCATCTGCAAAATCTCCGTTTCGGATTAAACCTGCCGCCAATATAGCCCGTTTTAAGCAAAAAGTCAAACCTTTGCTTCTTCTCCCACACTGCAATCAAATACAAAAAACCCCGCTGCTTCCGCAACGGGGCTCTGCTTCCGAACGCAAGCCTTCAAACAACGCCTGCCTTCAAAAACATTGTTTGTTCCCGGCTTTTGTTTACGCCTCCAGCAGTTTCAGGACGTCTTCCGCAATCATTTCCGGTTCCAGCCGGTTTTTGCGGTAAATCTCGTCCAGCGGCTCGCGGTCGGTAAATTCCTTTCTGCCGCCGTATGCCAGCACTTTAAGCGCAGTTGCGCCGTAATACCGCGCGACTTTCTCGCCGAACCCGCCGTCCAAAACGCCGTCTTCCAGCGTAACCGCAACTTTATGCGTCTTCGCCAGTTCCGCCAGCGCCGCCTCGTCAGGTTCCGACACGCAGCGTACCGCTGCCACCGTAGCATGGATACCCTTTTCCTTAAGCTTGGCTGCCGCCTGCCGCCCCAGTTCCAGAAAATCGCCGACCGCCAGAATGGCAACGCCTTCGCCCTTCTCAACCACATTAAGCCTCTTAACTTCTGCGGCCTCGGCCTTCATCGCCGCTCCGTCGGAAACAACTTCGCCCGGCACGCGGATAATCACCGGACGCTCCGTCTGCGTCATGCCCCATTCCAGCATCGCCAGATATTCCTCTTTCGTCGCTGGCGTCAGATAAACGATATTCGGAATATTCGCCGCCATCGCCATGTCAAAACAGCCGAGGTGCGTTGCATCCATCGGCGACAGCCCCGCGCCGAATACCAAAATCACTGCCGGATTGCTGTTAATCGCCAAATCCTGCGACAGCTGGTCATAAGTGCGCTGGATAAACGAACTGTAAACGCAGAAGACCGGACGGCAGCCGCCTTTTGCCAGCGCCGATGCCATTGCCACCGCGTGCTCTTCGGCAATGCCGACGTCAATATAGTGGCTGCCCAGTTCGGCGCGCCGTTCCGGCGTAAACCCGAACACGCCCGGCGTTCCCGCCGTCAGCACCGCAACTTTTCCGCCTTTTCCCGCATCGCTTTCGCGGATTTTGTTCAGCAAAAAGTCATAAGTCAAATCGTTGTAATTTTCCCCGCCGCCGAAGTCAGCCGTCTTTTCGCCGCTCTTCACGTCAAACGGCACGCTCCAATGCCACGGTTCCTTGTGTTCTTCCGCCGGCTTGTAGCCTTTGCCTTTCAGCGTGTTAAGGTGGACAACTACCGGTTTCGTGCTGTCTTTAACTTGTCTGAATGCCGCAATCAGCGCCTCAATGTCGTTGCCGTCGGCAACATACAGATAATCGTACCCCAGTGCCTTAAACAGATTGGTCTCCGCTTTGCCGTTGCTCTCGCGCAGCTGCTTCAGGTTATTGTAAAGCCCGCCGTGATTTTCGGCAATCGACATCTGATTGTCGTTGACCACCACGATAAAGTTCGTCCCGAGTTCAGACCCGGCAAAGTCCAGCCCTTCCAACGCCTCGCCGCCCGACAGCGACCCGTCGCCGATAACCGCAATCACATTGTATTTTTCGCCCTTAAGATCGCGCGCTTTCGCCAGCCCCGAAGCCAGGCTGACCGACGTTGACGTATGCCCGATGACAAAATGGTCGTGCTCGCTTTCGTGCGGATTCGTATAGCCGGAAATCTTTGCATAATCGTCAGGATTGAGAAAACCGTTTTTACGCCCGGTAATCATCTTGTGCGCATAACACTGGTGCGACACGTCATAAACGATTTTGTCTTCCGGCGAGTTAAAGACATAATGCAGCGCGAGCGTCGCCTCGACAAAGCCGAGGTTCGGGCCGACGTGCCCGCCGATAAGGCTGTCGCGCTTCAAAATCCCCTCCCGGATGTCCGCCGCCAAACCTTTTAATTCTTCCGCCGTCATCTTCTTAACGTCGGCCGGTGAATTTACCCTGTCCAGATATGTCATGTTCTTCCCTCTCTGTAGTTAATGTTTATCACAATATAGGATGCCGTTCCGGCAAAAGCAACCGGAAACACGAAAGTGCAAAACCGTCCCATCCCGATTCTGCCGCTACTCTAACATTTAGAGTTTGCTCTAAGTCAAGTATTATTTTCGCTCCGGTAAAACTTTTTCTCGTATGGACCCAAATTTTCCTCCGCCCCGCTAAAAAAGGGCATCTGTCAAATCTCCTCCGCCGGCAAATTTCCCTCCGCCAGCCAAATTTTCTCCACCTGCCTAATTTTCTCTGCCGGTTAAATCTTCCCCGTCTGCCTAATCTTCCCCGCCGGTTAAATCTCCCCCGTCTGCCCAAAATGCAAAGCGCAACAAAACAAATTTAATTTTGATAAAATTAAAGGACCTGCACAAACGGCAAGCCCTTTCTGATAACTGGTGGAACATAGTTTTCAATTTACGAACTCAAAGCGATGAAATTCTAGTCTTAAAATCTCAACTCAACTTTATACACGAATGTTCAATAATATAAGTTTCAATTCTCTCAACCAGCAATACCGTCCCCAATGCAGCATGAACAATATAAATTTCTTTCAAATCAACCTCAAAAAATTATTGACTTTAAACAAAAGTTCTATTATTTATATATATGGTTAAAGTTAAGCACACCTCCCTCATGGTGTGCTCTTTTTGTATCCCGCCGCCAACGCTGGCAAAACGGCCATTTCCGAATAAGTCAAGCCCTAATACTTCGCCTTGTACACCTCAAGACACTTCGCCATGTCAAGAAAGGTTTTCATGTGCCGGTGGCACGTTATCGGCTCACGCGGTGCCTCGACATAAACATATTCAGTCCTGGCGCAACCGCAGAGTAACAGTATCAGCAGGCAAAGGGCTGTCCCAATTAAAACCACCCTTGTCCTTCTCTGCCTCTGCTGCCTCCTCAATCTCGCATAGTCGCTTATCGGCTCGTAACGCCTTTTCATCTCGTTTCGCAATTTCCGCCTCCAAAAATGATGTTTTCCCCAACAGGGCGCTCTTTTCGCCCTGCAATGCCGCAATCTCCCTGCCCCGTTCGATGTACAAGCTTACCGTGATATACAGCGCCAGCAGCAGCCCCGCCACGGCGTACGTTAAAAATTTAGTCATCAGGCACCTCAATTTTCGTTTTTGGCTGCTGGCGCGTTTTCTCCAAAATATCATTTATTTGCTCTTTTAAGGCCTTTCTTTGGTCAAAAACGTCCCAAAACGCTTTGCCACGGCCATTATAAACAAAATTTCGGTTTATCTTGCGCGCCGTAGCCTCAATATCCGGCCGGTATATCCATATATCCTTCATTCTTTCCATCTCCCGGTTTTGATAAGTTCCGCAATTCGCCTCGCCCTTTTGGGCGTATCAACCGACGCATATTTTGAATTCAGGCATTCTTTCGCTGCTTCATCCCAACGCCGAAATCTCATATATCGCAGCATTTTTCGAAACTTCAACAGCCCTTTTATCCCCAATTGAAAACACAAATCTATAAGCGCATATTGCCGCTCGCTATCCAACTCTTTAAAAAAGAAAATCTTACTTTCTAATAATCTCAAACACTTTTCAATATCATTTCGAAGCAGCATCAGCGCGGCATTTTTAGTAATTCCGTGCTGATAGTCTCCCACCGCACGCAATTCTTCCGGCGTAAACGGATTAGTATCAATACACCTGCCGATACCTATTGTCAGTTTTCCTTTGGTATCATAATAAGGCATAAGACGGCAACCTTCATGCCCCTCAATGCGTTTCATTATAACATCACCATTCAACATTATTCTAATCTCCCCGGCTCCTCTGATAATGTTCATCAAGCAAAATCCCCAGCTTGGCATTAAGCTCGGCCAGAAGCTTGCTGTTTTCCTCCAGCCTTTTGCCCACCACGTCAAACCTGTTTATTGCCGCCGCAGATTCCCGCTCCAATACATCAACTTTCGCCTCAATCGCCCCTTGCCATTTGCCGAAACGGATAAAATTCATCGCCACTCCGGCAATCGCCGCAATGGCGCACATTCCTTCCCAACTCATCATAATGCCCCCCAAATTGCCGCCAATGCTCCGGGCGCATAAATTGCTGCAGCTACGCCGACCACACAGCCGCAGAGGATTAAAAAAAGGCAGATGATAAACAGCTGCCTTCTAGTCAATTTTTCTATAACCTTTTGCTTTACCGTATCGCTCATCACTTCCACCCTTTCAGCCACTGATACAGATTGACACTCCAGCGCACGAACCACGCTTTCCAGGCTTCCAGCCCGTCTGCCCGCCAGATTTCTACCAAAACGTCGGTTGCCGTTTCCCGTCGATACCTGTCTTTATGATTGCACATCCAGTCATGGAAACAACTTGCCCGAATCCCCTGACGCAAATCTTTGTTGGAAAACAGAAAAGTAAACGGGGCTTTCACCGTAACCCCGTCAAACTCAAACCCTGCCGGAATTTTTATTCCCTCATACTCCAAAGACACCAATGTGTGATATTTATCACCGTTTATTCCAAAATATATTATCATCCCTTATATTCCCTTTACATCCAAAGGTTTCCAATAGCTTGTCCAGTCCGTCTCCGTACCGGATGCGGGAACGCCCCCGGTTTTTAGTTCAATCTGGTCAAGCTGCATATCACCGTTAAACGACGCGTTGCCGTCGTTGGAGAGCCAGAAATTCTCCTCGCTCATAAACACATTGGCGGCAACCTGCACCGCCTGCTCCCATTCCGCTAAGGCCGGCAATGTTTCCAAAGTATACGAACCGTTGTCTGGCAGAACATACAGCGTCGACGTATAAGAACTCGTTTCGGAATCATAAATCGACCGGACTTTTATCCAATATGCCGTATCCGCCGTCGCCGTACCTCCGGTCGTTCTCGAACCGGAATAGACGCACCACGCCGTACCGTAAAGCCCGAAAAAAACATTCGTCGTCGCGTTTCTGAAAACCGTATTGTATCCCGAAGGCGTCTTCGGCGTTATCTTGGCGGTGAAATCAAAATTCTGCGGAAAAAACGAAACATTCGGCAGTTTCTTGTCTGCTACCAGATAATTTCCGTCGGTAAAAGTTGCGGCATTACCCGAATATGTAACTTCCCCCACTTGGGTAAAATTAACTGCCGGAAACGGATTTGTAACGTGCGATTCGATAACCTTATGCCCAAGCCATACCTTACCGGACATACTCTGCGCTTTGTTAAACTCGGTTTCCCCGTCGTAAAAACAGTTCCAGTCCTGCATTGTACCGTCATCATCCGTCAAAGCTCCCGGCAGGATACCGTCGGCACTGGTCAGATAACTTTTGCCCGCAGGAGCCGTAACCCCTTTATAACCCGTATAACTGTTCCCGTTCGGCAGCAATCCGGACGATACCGTCAAAATTGAACCGTCCTGCGTAATCGTAACCCCGTCGTACGGCTCCAATGTTACATCATCCACCGTATCAACCGTAATGCTTTTGCTGACAACCTTGTCCCAATACCTGTCTTTAACGATTTTGTATTGAAACGGCATTCCCGCATAAACCTGTTCATTATATGTCGTCATTCTGCTGCTCCCGTAAATTCAAACGTATCCGGGTCGGGCGTTACATTGACCGTCAAAGAAACTTTTGGCGGCAGCACCGTCGCAACCTCTATTTTGCCGTCCTGCGTTTTACCCGTCGTGTAGCCTGTCAAAGTCTGGTAAGGAATGACATATTTCTTATCAGGATTATAAGCAAACCATTCTCCGGTTGTCGTTTCCAACTTGAAAAAATACGGATATATACGGCTTGTTGCCCCAGCTCTGCTATATCTGTAAGAATATGCCGCAAGCGTTTTGTCAGCACTCAAAGAAAGGAATACGACTGAATCATCTAATGGAACGGCAAGAGCCGACGTGTCTATAATCGGCGTTATGTCCGACCAGCTCTTATCAGACTTGTCAAACTGATAGATTTTCGCCCCGAAGTCCTCAACAAAGCCAATCTGCAAAACCCCTGTTTCAATGTTATAGACAATTGCTGATTTCTGCCCTTTCATTTTGCTGAACAACGGGTCATTGACAGCTTCCAGAGAATAATTCTCCGTAATTTTATACGTATTTACCGTAGTCAGATAGTCGTCTAATCTGTAATAGGCTGTACTATCCGTGCCAAATACATAATCTCCCGGTTCAAATCCCGTAACGTACAACATAAAAGCATTGGGAAACTGTACCGTTCTTATCAGGCTGTAGGTTGTCCGGTCATAAACATCAATAACACTGTCATGTGCATACAATATCTTGCCATCTGCTAAAATAACCCTGTACTTAGTATTTGATTGCTCGACTGGCATATTCAAAATTATTAACGGCTCTCCTGTCGTATCAACCGTGTTTGTTTCGTAATCATAAGGATAAATATCCACCTTGGTGGAAGTCGGATTTATTGCCAGAGCCAACCCGTCGCCAAGCCATACCATAGAATTGGGAAACTGTCTTTGCGTATTTAAATCACAAATGGAACATGATAAATAATCGCCACTCCGAATGTAATAATAACTGTAAACGGTCTTTCCCTCAATTATGTCGATTATCCTAAAAGACGGTAAAGTTATATTTGAAAATACCTCTTTGTCCCAACTGTCGCTGTTTTCGTTATAACGCCATAAATCCTTTGAAATAATAAAATTATTATCCGTAAAATATCTGGCCATCGGCGGACTATTGGTTGTACTATTATAACCAGATGCTGACCACTGCTTCGTTTCAAAGTTCATCTGCCGAACCAGATACACCTGCTTGTTTGCCGCAACAACCTCCTCTCCGGTCTGGTTTACCGCATAAATAACATCTCCGGAACCTCCGCCACCGGAATATACGACTGCATTTGTTATCCCTTTCATGGTTCACCTCACTGGCAAATAACGCTTGCCGCCACAATTGCTGCTTCCGGCTGCGTCTTGGCAAAAATCTTAACCGTATTGTCGTATGCCGTTGCAATCGGCGCTAAATTGCCGCTCTCCGCATCAGACGGATTAAACGCGACAATCGGAATCATGCCTGCCGTAACGCCGGGCAGCGTCGCCGTTGCGCTGTAACTATATCCTTCAAGGTAGCTGTCTTCCGCCCAATTCCCGAAAGAAACGTCTGACGCTTTGATAACCGGCGGCACAACCGGTATTTTCCCGTCAACTTCGGCCTTTGTATACACATCCGTTGCATTGGCTTTTTGTTCCAACAGCCCGTCCAGCTCATCGCTGCTGTATGACTTATAAATGGCAAATTTCTCCCAATATTCCGATTCGTCAGCCGGTTCGTTTCCGCTGTTGCTTTTTCCAAGGCTTATCCACCAATATCCCTGATACCGAACCAATTCTCCCGCGTCATAGGAATTTTCTTCCTGCCAGTAACTGGTTCCCTGCCCGCTGTAGTCTAGCTTGATAAACTTCTTGATAAACTGTTCAAAATCCTCTTCGCCCGGCGGCATCTGCAGGCAACGCGCATTTTTTTGATACAATTCCTGCAAAGCCATCACAATATGGTCAAGGCTGTACTCATAATCGGCTGCAGGAAAATTCTCCCCCTCAATAAACCGAACCAGCTGGTTAAGCACGACGCTGCGCACAATTGTTATAATCATACCCTCCGCCGGAGCTGCTGCAAATTCAATACTTCCGCCGTCATCCTCGCCGCTGCCCATAATCACATAATCAACGTTTTTCACAAACTTTTCAAATGTCTTGTTCTTGTAAACATCAAGCTCTTCATCAAAAAACTTATACGGTACCGCAAAATTTTTTGTCGCACCGTTGCCGATATACGACATGATTCCTAATCCTGAACTGACTGTCATATTTCCTCCATAAAAAAAGCCCGGCACTAACGCGCGGGCAGTTGCTGACAAAAAAGGCCGGAACTATGTCCAGCCTTTAATCTGCTAGTATAATAGAAAATACTTTCCCCTATGTCAAGAGGCTAATTGTACGTATCATCAGAAAGTATTCGATCTCTTGCCGCCAACATCATATCCCTTCTAAATTTGAATTCATCGTTGTTCTTACACACATTATAAATTCCTGCATGTCCGCCTCCTGTATGAGCTACATCTAAATTCATATGATTTTCTTTTCCAATTTTTTTAACAGTTCCTACATCTAAACAACAAAATCTACTTCGCTGATTTATCTTTATTCCTTTACTTTCCAAATTCTTTTTTATTTTTGTAAGATTCTTATGCCAGTATTCCCACCACTGCACTGATATACAGGGCTTCTCGTTTTTCTCAAGAGCTATTCTTATATCTTTATCACGTAATTTAAATGCATCAAGTTCAAGTTCTCCGCCTTTCTTTTCATCTACCCGGCAATGCCTAACAATATGCTGGTTATCCGGTAATATTTCATACCCCCCATTTCTAACACCTGATAGGATTTGCGTAAAAATCTTTGAAAAAGTCATTATATGTACCTGTATTTATAATATCTTTATTATTAACCAATATATTATAGAAAATCTTATTATAGTCAAAAAACTCTATAAATATATATCCCTCTTTATACGTTTTTTGCAAACACGCCCTTCCTGCTTCATTTACCTGCAATGAAAAATCCACTTGTTTAAAATCATCAAATAATGAAAACTCATATAAACTAGCAAAAGATATATCATCCAATGACATCTCTGGTTCATCTTCTAAAATACTTTGCAGCCTAGAACTAAAATATTCATATACACTTCCTCGACCACTCAATATCTGAAACATATTTAAGATACTGCTTGTCGCATCCAGTCTTTTTACTCTTGAAACTGCTTCGTATTCCTTTTTTTCAATTGAAATGGCAGGTTGAAAAAAATATGTATTTAGCTCAACTTCATCTTCCGACTTTGAAATAATAGGATTATTAACATAAGCTTGATATTTCGTAAACCACTGCAAAGTTGGCATATACTCAGAAACATCACAATAAACACCAGGACGATTCATCTCCTTTAAAATGTTTGCATCATAAGAATTACAATCAGGAGAAGCTAAACTTGACATATTAGTTCTTTTCCTTCTGAGGTTTCAAAACATTCTTTTTGAATTTTTCCGTGCACATCGAAAAAAATATCTTTTTTACAGATAAATGACTATAGTTAATAACATCTAAAATATTATCATTATTTAAGTCCCTATTATATACAACATCTATATCCAGAGCTAACGCGTTATCGCCACCTATTTGAGGCACGCCATTACCATCATAATATTTATATTTTACATGATTAACAATTGAAATTCTAGCTATTCTTTCATCAATAGGAGCTTCAAAAACTGATTGCAGGGAATAATCAAACAAACTTTTGTTTTTCAGCTTACAATCAAATGTAAAATTCTTGACATTCGAATCAGGTGCATTAAAAATATTTATATACCGAACTCCAACCCTAGTAACTTTATTAATATCCTTCTGAATTATATCATTTACTATTTGGAACTGCTTCACAAAATTATCCCAAGTACTATAGTTAAAATTACCTAAATTCATTTGAAATATTCCATCACCAACTCCTACTGTATATAAACGATCATTACTAGTCATTGTATATAAAATCTGTTCTTTTAAATCTAAATTATTTCTAACCTCTCTAGGGACTCTTCCTATTGACGTAATTTCAGGCACCTTAAATTGATCCTTTAGTGCTTCATATAAAGGCCATACTATCATCTCAGCCGGTTTCGTTGAGGAAAAACGAACTTCTATTATTGCATTTAATAAACACTTATATTCAATCTTCGAAGGTAAATCACTAACCTTAACATCAAATAAACTCATTTCTTTAGCCTTTTAAAAGGTTAACATTCCGTTAACAATATGTAATACAAAAAGTATTATTGTCAACCTATAAATATATAGCTAAAATATAAATCATTAAATAATAATTAAACCTCATTCGCTTTTTTTATTCCTCCAAATCCCGCAGAGCATACGGCGACCAGCCCAACCACAGCAGCACGGCCTTGCCGTATTCCTCTTCATCCAGATAATCGCCGCTTGCCGCCGCCACGTCCATCGGGTACTTGAGCGGAAGTCCGGTTGCCTCGCCCGCGGTTCTGACCGCCCCCCGCAGCGCGTCCATATAATCTTCCAGCGAAATATCATCCACCGCATATTTTACCGAATCTGATAAAAATTTCGCTCCGTTTTCCAAAACTGATACCGGCGGAAACAATTCCTTTATCCCCAGTTTATAATTCAACGTTCCGGTAATCGCCCAATCAACCATTCTCTCCATAACCTTACCCAAAACAAACGCACCGTTCAGCGACCCAAGCACCGCGGCTCGCAGCTGCGCGTCCTTGTCCCAGCGGAAGCCATCGGAAACAAACTGGAAAAACATCGGCAGCAGAAAATGGTAAATAAACAGCGTTTTCATCGCCTTATCCCAGTCCATTCGCTTGGTCGCCAGCCCGCGCAGCGCGGTCAGCTCTTTGCGTAAATACTGGTTCTGCGAGCTTTGAAACATCGTAAACCAGTTACCGAAAGGATTGGACTGCCAGGCTGATTGCTCGCTCATATAGCTCGATTGCTGCGTTTCGTTGGTAATCCGCTCAAATTCCGCCATTGCCTGCGCCGGATCTCCTGTCTTCTTCAGCATATATTTATAAAGCGCCCAGCCGCCCATATAAATCGACCCGCGGTCGCCAAGTTGGATGTTCAGCATCAGAAATTCCCGCAAACCGATTTTGGTTCCCAGGTTTTTTAACATTTCCGACTTAGAAACCTCTTCAAAATCCTTGATAATGTTCGTGCCGCGGGTTTTCATGTACTGCGAATTGCCCAGTGTTTCAATCGCCTGCTTCGGATGCCGGGCAAAATCGGCCAGCCCTTCCAAAAAGTCTTTGGTCGGCACGTTTTCCCAATACGCCGGAAACCCCGTCAGCTGCTTAATCGCCAGCGACGGTTTCAACCCCAGCACTGAAACTGCATAATTGGCGCGCAGCTTGGACATAATGCCGTTGATACCTTGCACATAAACCTTGTCATTGCTGGCAAAACGCGAAATCTCATAAGCGATTTTCTCGTTCATCTTTTCCCCGAACACGTTCCGGATACGGTTTTTAACCTCCGCATCACCCAAAACGGCGTTAATATCCTGAAGTTTGTCGGCAAATGCGATAAAGTGGTTGGAATTGTTGATGTAGTTCTGCAGCACGTTAAACGCACCCTTGATTTTTATCTGTCCGCCTTTCGCCGTCCGCTTTTTGATTGCCGACAATCCGGCATAACTCCGCAAATCCCCCGAAACCACGTCAATTCCGCCCTTGTCCATTGAACGCGGCGAATAAAATTCCCGATGTCCGAGGCTGATGCCGTAATGCTCCTCATAAAACCGGTTCAATTTGTCATACGTTTCTTCATAAAACTGAAACAATGCCTCGGCCACCGCTTTGTCCTGTTCGCTCAAATGCTCGTCCACCCGGGAAAAGAACTCTTCATTAAACTGCAAAACGTCATCGTTTACCATAATCTCGCGCGTTTCCGGATCCTTTGCTTTCATGTAAATATCCAGCAACTGGTCTTTGCTAAAACGTTTGGCGTTGGAGCCCCACTCAATCGTAAACTTCTCCGGTAAAACCTTGTTGATATAACGGTTGACCGAAATACCGCCGTTCTCAGCGCTCCCCAACGCCCCGGCCATCAGGCGCGAAACGGTTTCCCCGTCTTCATAAACGCCGTAACGCATTTTCTTTTCTTCCTTAAAAACGGTCAAATTGCGCGACAACGCACTTTCTCCGCTCTTGGAACCTTTATCAAACATGGATAATACATCCAATATTCCGTTCCACGAAAACATCGAAAGCCCGAACCGCCGCATCCTTTTGGCAAGGTCTGAACTTTCCCGGCGCCAGTTCGTCCCTTGCCCCTGATCCAAAACCGCCACCGCTTCGCCAATCAGGCGTTCGCGCCACGCGCGCTTGACCATACCTGTCACGCGCTCGGAAAGTCTTCCGGTATTATAAATTTCCGCAATATCGTTGTAAACATCTGCCATCAGACCGACACTGGCACGCCCGGCCGGAATTGCCAGCACCTTGTTCTCCCAGATAATATCCGATACATTGCGAAAATTTCCGTCTTCGCCAGACATTCCTTTCTGCGTGATTTCATCAAGCCGCTGCAAATTCGCGTCAATCTTAGCTAACGCTTCATCCCGCTTCAGGTTAATATTCTCCCGTACCGCATCAAAAAAGCGGTTTACTTTAATGTCCGGAAACCGCCCCACCACTTTGCCGTTCTGCGTCCGCGGCTTGGTCCACTCAAGCAGCCGGTCAATCTTTTTGCGGACAGCCGCCGGAGTTACGTTTCCCTTCTCCAACCGGCGGCGGTAACGCTGATAATCCTGCTCGTAAACCGCTTCGTGGTGCCGGTTCGTACTCTGCGTAAACGGCTCCAGATATTTTTTGATGTCGCTTCTTTTAAGCCTCCCGTCTTCCAGGCGGCCGATCATCTCTTCCATATCCGCCTTGGACATTTTTCCTTCTTCCAACAGCCGCAAGGCTTTATTGATGACTGCCTGTCCTATATTTCCCGCTTTGATGTCCTCCGCCAGCCTTTCCCGGCTCATCTGCATGGCAAAATCCAGCCTCCGCCCGCCCAGCATTTCGTCAAACGTCTTTCTTATGTTATCATCAAGCTTAACGTTAAGGTTTTTAATCTGGCTGTATATTGCCCGCAGCCATTTGCGAAATTTTTCAAAAACCCTGCCCAGCAAAGAGTTTGGTGCCTTTCCTTCCATCAGATACGCCTCAAACGAACGGGCAAAATACTCGTTCTGCTCGGTCGTCAATACCCCGTCCGTACTCCCGACATAACGGTAAATTGCCTGCAGCTCCTCTGCCGTCGTTGCATTGTCAGCAAAACGCCGCATATCATCCAGGAAAAAGTGCGCCGCCTCGTGGACAAGCGTCGAAGGATCCGCCCCCTCAAACAGCGTAATCAGCCGCTTTGCCGCATCATACGCCCCGCGCGCATTTTCCGGCGCCCCCTGACGCAAAGAACTATTGACATTTTCTTCTTTTGATGCTATATTAGATGCGTAAGAGTTGGAATCATCCACAACGTTTAGAGTTGTACTCTTTGTTTCCAACTCTTTTTTCTTATCAAATAAAACTCTTCCTGCTTTTTTTTCTTCACTTATATTTATATTCTCATCATATCCAGAAACGACTGCCGCGTTTTGACCCGGTTGAACTATAATTGACAAACGTTCTCCAGGCCGTTTACCCCTAGATTTTGTAACAATGACAAATCTATTTTCATGGTCTTTTGCTTTTGATTGTAAAATATAATTAGGATCTGCCGCTAATTCAGGAAGTTTAACTGCTCTATTTCGCGCTACACTATGATTTTTGTTAAACTTATTAGGAATATCAATAATTTTTTTATAAACATCCTGTGTAATAAGCAGTTTTCTTCCTTTAAGCTCCTTTATATCGTTATACGCAGAAGGAAGTCTATTTAAAACTATCAATTGTTCTCGTTTAGGCAGTTCTCCTTTTTCCAAAGCCGCAATTTTTATTGCAAAATCCTTCGCATCTTTATCAACCGCCAATACTTCATCATCAGTTAAATATTTGCCTTTATCCGTTCGTTTAATTAAGTCATTTTGCCTCTCTCCACCCTGATAATAAATATTGTCATTATTTTGGTCAAATGCCCCGCGGTTATATACGGACTTTATCTGGTTGGGAGAAAAAACTATAAAAACATCAATAGCCCTTTGCTCTCCGCGAGGATTATCTATTACATTTTTAACAATTATTCCATCATGACCTTTTGAACGTGCTTTCTGAAAATACTCATTATAGACCTGAAAATAAAATTTATTATCAGCATCTACAACTAAAGGATTCCTAAAATTCATATAAATTGGCATAATCGCCCCGTCGGAATCCTCAGCTGTACCAGCTTGCACTATATTATATTTTCTATCAGAAAGTTCGGAAAACTCTGCCATTAGCTGATCTGTTTTTTCATTTTTTCCCTCTTTTAACATTATTTCAGTTATTTCTTTTTTAAGAGCATTATGGCGGTTATCAATATCTATAACTCTTTTATCTTTCAGTTGATTGTAAGCATATCCAGATGCTTTATCATAATCCGTTGTTGCGTAATATGCCTCTCCATAATCCGTTCCAGTCTGTCTGTTCTTGTTATACTCAAATACTTCAATTCCTTTTGTTTTTGTGCCATGAAAAGCCTCGACAGTTACGGCTTTACCCGTTTCAAAATTATAGCTTTTTGCCTGTTCTGGCGCGACAACATCACTTCCACCGCTCCAAGCCTTAAACTCCGGCGTATATATATCGGCTTTGCCTTGAATATCGTAAGCTTCCGACTGAAATAAAATCTCATCATCAAGCAGCGCGTTATAGTCAATCGGACGGGTTTTTCGCTCAAATTTCAGGTTCCAGCGCTCTAAAACGTCTTTAACCGTCTTCTTTTCGTTCATGGCCACCGCACTGGCACGCGCTGCCATCAGGCGGGAAAAAGGTTCCGCAACATTGGGATTTGTCCCGATTTCAACCAACTCGTCATAAAACGCCGTCTGTGCCTCGTTAAACTGGTTGCGCAGATCAATGGACGCCACCGCAATTTCCGCCGTCCGGTCAATTTCTTCATCGCTCATCTGATAGCGTTTTTTTAAGATGGAACGCATATCCCCGGAAATTTCGTGCTTTCCGCTTTCCAGCGTGTCCGGATCGTTTTCCTTGTCGGCAAGCAACTCCAGCTTATTTAGCATCCGTCCTTCGCCGTCTTGGTAAAAGATTTCCTGCAGCGCATCCGCCGTCTTCTGTTTTTCCTCCGTCGTCAGTTCCGGATACGCCTGCGCCAGGCTCTGTTTAATCCGTTCGTTGGTTGCCGCTGCCTCGCGATTATAAGCCGATGTCCCCATAACCGCTGCCCCTGCACCCGTCAACCCGCCCACAGCAAACGATAGCAGGGTTCTGGCCATAATTTCCTCCTGCGGCGTGTTTTCCAGCCCCGTATAGTTTTCAAAATAAGCGCCGCCGGCTTCCTGCAGCGCTTCCTCGCTTCCCTCTATCGCTGCCGCTTTCAAACTCTGCTTTCCGACGCTCTGCCTGTGCTTGCTGACAATCTTTCTTGCGGCGGATTTTCCCGCTGCCGTCGCGTTCAGCCGTGCCACCGCGCCGCCAATCATCTCGTCGGTAATTTTCCGAACCGGGCGCAAATTCGCCACGCCGTACAAAAACGGTTCAAGAGCCAGTTCAATTCCGCCCTCAATCGTTCCGGCAATCGTCGCATAATCATCGGCCGTCGCATAGTCCAGCCCTTTTTCCACGGACTTGTCAAAAACGTCCGTATAGCGCATCCGACCGAAAGTGCCGGCCATAATCCCCGCCGCCACCTGCGGATTTTTGGTTGCCGCCAGCGTTGCAACCGATAATGCCAAGGACGCCGTGCCGCTGCCCATCGCTTCCATAAACCGGTCATAATTGTTCATTTCCGCTTCCGGACGCAGAACTTCCTGCCATTTCCTGATACTGGCATCGAGCTTGCGGCGAATGCGCTGGCGCTGTTCCAGCCGTTCCTCCGCTTTGGCCATAAGGGCGTCCTGCCGGTCCTTCCTGAACTGCATCGCCGCTTTTATCGTCGGATCAGTCTCTTTTGCAATGTCTTCATCGGTTACCCGCCCGTTCAAACTGGCGTCCCAGTCGGAAAAATCCCCGTTTTTGTATTTTTCAATCTGCTCAACGCGTGCCGGAACAGACAACGACGCATGCAAAAAGGTATCCAGCGCCTGACCGGCCAGCCCCACCGCACCGCGCTCCGCACTCTGAAAGCCGCCTTCCACCCGGTCAGCAAACTTTTCCGCCCAATTCCACGCCTCACCCGCCGCATATTTAACTTTGCCGATAAAATCGTGTTTCGGCTCCTTATTGACCTGTGTCGCAATGGCGAAACGGATATCCTGCTCGTCAAAAGTTACCGGCGCCCAGTAAATCTGCCCCGTGTCATCGTCCAACACCGTCTGTTCCGCCACCCTCGCCGGCTCTATCTGCCAATTTGCCATATTCTCATTCTTTAGCGGTTCAACTGCCCAAGCCATTAGTAACTACCTCCATATTGTTGATATACATCACGGGAAACCTCCCGGATTTCGCCGTTAGAAAATTGCAGACCATATCTTCCGGTAACCGGGTCATAAGCGGTTCCTATTACCCTCTCTTCATTAAGCTTCTGCCCGCCGGATGCCCCTGCTTCGCCGGCAATGCCTCTTTCGGCAGATATGCGCACAAGACCGTCGCAGCCGGATAAGACCGCCGTCGGATTAACCGCCTGATTTTCCAAACTCCGGTACCGGTTTTTCGCCCATGTTCTTTTGGTCAGTTCCACTGCCGCCCCATAAATCCGGCTTCTTAATACTTTGTTGTCCAATGCGACAATATCGGCGGCACTGTCCAAATTGTTCTCTTTGGCCACAATATCCAACGCATCGGCATACAGCTGATAAACGGCAACGGCATTCCTTGCCCGCGCACCCATAATTGCATCATACTCCGCCCGCTGTTCCGCCGTTTTGTTATAATCAGCCTTCCTCGGCTCCCTGCCGAAAGTATCTTCCATCCAGCTGTTTAAAGCCGGAAAGCCTTCGTCTGCCGTGAGCAGGCGCGTTTCGCCATACTGTTCCAAATCTTCTTGGTATTTGCCCATATACGCCAAAGAAAATGTGTTTAACATCTTTTCGCCCTCGGCTTTTGGCAAAATTTTACTGTCCATATAATCAATAATTTTGTTGTTCAGCCGTTCAAAATCCTCAATTGTCGTCCCTGGAGCAGACAGATTCTGCAAATCGTCATACAACGTCAAAACCATCTCGGCCTTTTTTCCCTCCGGCAACGTTCCGTCTGCCGCCTTTTTCTTGTTAAGACGTTCCTTCAGCTCTTTGCCGCGCGCCTCGCCATACCTGCCGTTCAATACATTATCGTCTATCTCCCGTTCCGTGATTATGACGCCACTGTCAATCGCATAACTGTCAGCATAATATGCTTTCAGTTCGTCTTTTTCCTTTTCGCGTTGGCTTACTTTCTCCGTTTCCGCCGCTTCCGCTGATTTTCGGGCATTATACTCCTTCAAATAAGCCGAAGCCGCCTGCCAAACCGGTTTTGATATCGGATTTTCTTTGTCATTGCGATAGGCATTGAGCTGTTCCTGTATTGTTATTTTGCCCTCATCGATAAGAGTTATAAGTGCCTTCTCCGTCTGTTCGTCAGAAAAATTCTTATATTCCGCCAGTCGCGCCTTATCTTCGCTTTTTCGCCGATCCAACGTTTGCAGCGCATCGTCGCGTACTTCCTGCGAAAACTCGCCATCCGCATATTTTTGGTTTATAACGGCGCTGCTGTTAAGCTTATAAGCCAGTATATCGCCGACTATTCCCCGATTTGCATCGTCTTCCCGCTTCGCTGCCGCTGTTTTTTCGGCGGCAACCGAGGCCTCTTTTTCCATTTTATCATCCGCCGCAAACCAGCCGTCAGCTTCTTCATAGGCTTTATAAGATATTTCATCAGCGTTCAACCTGTTATTCAGGGCTTCTCTGGTGAGCCGCCCCTGATTATATTCGTTCCTAAGCTCCCGTATTTCTTCATCATACCGGTTTTCTGCCGTTTCCTTCTTTTCCGGGTGCAGACGGCCTAAGTCTTCAATAAAATTCTCGGCATCTCCCCGTGTCAATAAACCGTCATATTGAGCCTGGATAATGCTTTCCCGCGTCGCCGAGCCTGCCAGAACTTCACCCTGCACCCGTTTCAACGTTTCCGCATCGCTTAACTTGCCATCTGCCTTATTTAAATATTGATACGATTTAGCATATGCCGACGGTTGCAAATCGTATATGCCGTCAGCTTTCGCCTTTTCAATATCATCAACGCCTGCCTTTCCGTTGGTCAGGGCTACATCCAGCTCGGCAATTTTCATCGCGTTTGTCAGTTTCAGCTTCTCATTTGCTCGCTTTTCCGCAGCCCTCGCCTCGGCTGCCCTTGCGTCCAGTATTCCTCTTGCCCGCTCCAGATATCCGGCGCGCTCAATGTCGGAAATTCCCGCAATGGGCATATCCCCGGCTAAAACGCCGACCGCATTGGCCGTGTTATGCTCCACCATTCCCGTAACCCACAACTTATTATAATTGTCCATAGCCTGGCGTTTCTGCTCCGGAGTCAGCGCCATATTGTCAACAAAACTTCCGGCTTTAGCCAGATAATAAGCTGCCTTGTCCGGCGTTCCCAGCGCTGCTTCGTCGGCAAACGACTTCAGAACCTTATCGGTTTCCAAAATCGTCAGTTCCTCTTCTTTGGCAGCCCTGGCCCGCGCCACATCAACGCTGTTGCCGGAAAAAAAGACGTCGCCGCGTTTTTCCAGCCACTTTTTGCCCCACTTATCCGCCGCAAACTGCTGCTTAACCCTGTTCTGAAAATCAGCTTCCAGCCCCGGGATTACATCGGCCGTTTCCGCCATCCTTATCTGCTCCAGCTCCTCCTGCTGCATTTTTGCCGCCTCCAGAGACAGCCGTTCGAAGGCAATTTTTTCCTGCTCCTTATGCTGTTGCGCTATCACGCCTGCCGTTTCCTGCAAAGCTTCCGCCGTCTCTTCAGGCACCACCGGCCGCCACAGGTTCCGGACATTCGCCTGTGTCATCTGCGATCCGATTAAATTTCTCCTGACGTCTGATTTTACCGCCATTGCTTTCTCCTTATTTCATGCCGTAATATGTAGACAACCCCTTAACCCCTCCGGTCAGAAATGACATCTTAAATGCGTTTCTGCCGTTTGCCGCCGCCTGTTTGCCGTAATAATTCTGCAATCTGGCCTGATTATCATAGTTTTCGGCTTCGCTCATGCCGGCATAGCGCATATTAAGGATATTCTGTTCTTCATCCGCCGCCGCCTGCCCCAAAAGCCCGGTTGTGGTCGGACTGTCAATCTGTCCGTTTTCCGCCGCATTCGCTTCCAGCCTTGCCAGGCTGCGCCGTGCATCCGACCGGGCAATATCCTCGTTTAAAGACGTTTCCAGCCTTTTTCTTGCCGCGTTGTTGCGCAAAATTTCCGCATTTGCATCATATGCCTGCTTTTCCGCCTTCCCCTGCTGATAAGCGCTCACGCCTTCAATAACCTTTGTCGTCGCCATCGCCGCCGCTAGCAGCGCAATTTCCATCCCGCTCATTTCATATTCCTCCGATATAAATTATAGTCTTTGCCCAAATAATACGCCGGCAACCTGTCAATCCAGGCAAAACCTAATATCCGGGCAAGCCTTTCTCCGGCTGCAAATCCGTCCAGCACGCTCATATAAATTTTTTGAGCGCCGCATTCTTCCGCCTTTTCGGCAATCAGACAGCGCAGCTGCCGAACCAGCTGCAGCATATATTTTCCCGCGCGTCCGGATATCAGGGAACAAACGACATATTCGCCGCTTCCCCATTCAAAATATGCCAAAACGGCAAGGATGTTGCCACCTGCCTCCACCGTATACTTAAAATCCACATTCCGGCACAGTTCGTATTCATGTTTCTGTTCCGGCTGCGGTTCCAGCCGGTTTATATCCTCCCGCCGAAATTCTCGAACTATCATAACGCCTCCATATACGGACATATTGCCATAATATTCATCGGAAAGACCGAATCATTGGCAATAACGATTCGGGCGCCGCGCTCTTCTACTAATGAAGACCTGTCCGGCCATTCAATAAGCTTGTTTCCGGAAAACAACGGTACCGGCTGCCCGGTTCTGCCATCGGCTTTTCGGTACAATACCGGCACCTTTTCCCCTGATATTCCGCCCACTTGGCCGCCGCCGCTCCGATACAGCATCATCAACAGCTTAGACAGCCGCTGCACATCGCCGAAACCGCTTCCTTCCTCGCTGTTGACAACAATCGGCAGCGGCATGTATACGCTGTCCACCGGCAGCCCGGCCTTAACCCGGCGGACCGTATCCCAGATTTTAATACTGCCGTTTTTCACAATCTGCCTTTCTTCTTCCGCGCCGTCTGCCTGAATGGCAACTTCTCTCCCTTCCAGATGTTCAAGACCGCCAATGCTTATCCTTTTTCTCTCTTTATGAAAATTGCTGATATAAAGGTAAACATCCGCCGTATATAGCAGTTCCTGCCCCGCCACCGCCTCATCAGCATTTTGGCAGTCAAAACGGTAAATTTTCCCGTTTGCCGGAATGGTGTCCCAGGCATTAAGCAGAACCTGTCCGGCAGCGTTAAGTTCCTGCCGGTGTACCTTGCACCCGACCATCGCTTCGGGAAAAGTCAGTTCATAGTGTCCGCCGCGGATATTCTCTAAATGCACGGAGAGTTTGCGATTGTTGTAGTAATGAACGTAAATTGCCGCAGTATTTCCCGAAACATCCAGTTTTTCATATTCGCCCCCGTCTCTGGATACTTCAAGCTTCTTGAGGCTCCCCGCCAGTTTCAGCGAACCGTCCAAAAATACTTCGCGCTCGGCTTCAAGCCCGCCGTCCATAAAAAAAGCCCGTTCCAGGTCAGACCGGGCTTCGCTCTCTTCGTGTTCGTCCAAATCGGTTATGCCATTAACGCTGTCAGGATATTCCCCGACTTCGCCGCTGCCCATCCATTCTACGCTTTCAATGGTTTCTCCGCCGGCGCTGCGGCTTATCTCCATCCACAAATCATCGCCGGAACCAATCGGGGCGGCGCAAACCGCAGCGCTCAGGACTTTCCCGCCGAGAGTGTGCTGGTGCGCAGCATTGACTTCCTGTTCGGCGCTGAACGTAACGCCGATAAGCCGTCCGTCGCCAACCGTCAGCCATAAAATCTTATCGGGATTTTCCTGATAAACCATTCCCGTAATCTTTGAAGTCAGCAAATGCCGGTAATAAATTGAAATATCCGCCGGATCATACGAATCCGTTGCGTACGAATAAACCATATCCCGCAAAGTCGTCCTGTCATTGCTGGCAAAAATGACATGCCCGCCGATTTTTACCGGCGTTATGTCCGGCGAACCGTACGACGATATATTGCTGATGTCTGAATTTTCCGGGCCAAACGCTTCGCTTGTCGTTGCCGGAGCAATATAATATTCTCCGGAACTGGTACCGACAAACAACACGTTTGCACTGGCGCAAAGCCAGCGCCCTTCGTTGTATTCCTGTCCGACCACCATTGTCGTAAAGGCCGACGTCGCCAAGATTTCCCCGTGCTCTTTGTCGGCAAAATTGTTATAATCGCCCGAACACGAGTGGCAGACATACGGCAGCCCTTTGTTATTGATTAAAAAATGAAACCGGTTTTTATAAAATTCGCCTGCAACCGGATAATCGCGCCCGGAATGCACCAGCCCCAGCTCCCAATAAGCCGACGAATTTGCAACCAGCTCTTCGGGAAATTCATCCACAACTCTTGCCGAAACAACGGTCGGGCCGGTATATCCGGTAATTTTGGCCACGCCATATCCGGCATGCAGATACCTAAAGGTGATTTTCCCGTCCGACTTGCTTCCTTCGCTGTGCACCGGCTTGACCGTACCGGTCTTGCCCGCCGCCAATGCCTTATAATATTTGCCGTCAGAGGCCACCACATCGCCTTCGCCAATATCAGTTTCCGCCTGCCAGGCCTTACAGTCGTCGTTCAGGTTGGTAATGCGCACCAGACGCCCGACATCGGTTGCCGCAAACAAGGCCGTATCGGCGGTAATGGTAATATCCCCGGTAACCGCGCTTATTTTTAATGCGTTTTCTGAAGTGTTGACGCTTTCCCACGGACCGTTTTTCAATTCAAAATCTTCCAGCCGCCAGTCCGTATTGCCATAGCGTCCCAAAGTCTTTATCGGATATTTCGGATGAAACAAATATAAATAGTCCCCGTTTTGTATGGTCTTAATCCGGCTCAAATCCGCCGCCCCGTACGGCGAAGCAATTTCGTAAGGACTTCCCGACGCGTTAAGCAAAACCCCGTGATCGGCAAAAAAACGAATATGCCGGTCGCCGAATTTAATCACAAAACTCAACTCATCCGAAACAGTAAAATTAACCAACATTTTCTATTCTCCCGCAAAGCTTATGGATAAAAATCCCTGTGTCCCCGCCTCGTACGAAAAATCTGCATCCGTACCGCGGTAGCCGGTACCCCAGCCGTAACCGTTATATACCGACACGCCGGCCAAATAGCTTCCCCCGTTATTTACGCGCCCGGCCGTGCAGGCATTGCCGTTTTTAGCCCAGTTGAGCTTATGCAGAAAATCATCCGCCAGAACATAGCTGCCGCCCTCTCCGCCATACCACCAGTCGCCGTTGACGATATGCCCGGCACCGCCGCCCCCGGCCTGAACAATAATGTCTCCTCCTTTTTTAAGATATGTTGCCCCTCCCGGCTCCGAAGTCAGGGCAATATTCGGGTCAATGTTAATTCCGAGCTTGCCGCAGCCATAAGCATAACTTCCCGCCGAAACGGAAAGCACTGCGTCAATTCCTGCCCCGCTGCCGCCGGAATAGTACAAATCCGCCACCACCGCCATTTCATAAGCGCCGCCTCCGCCGCCAACGCCGACAATGCGGATTCTACAATCCGGCAAATACAGCGTTCCGGAAGCAGGCGCCGTCGTCAATACGATTTCATCAGCCGAAAGGCACACTTCTTCGTTTTTCATAAAGGCAAAATAAGTCCGGTTCTCCGTCAGTATTATGCTGCCGCTGGCAGATGCGCCGCCGTAACTTATAATCCAGGTAACTGCGTCGCCGTTCTTTCCGGTAAATTCTCTTCTTTCCACATCATTCAATCTGACCGCCACATCATCGGCAAAAACAACAATTTTTATCGTTACGTCATTCTCCGACGGTTTTGCCAAAACAATATTGACGTCTTCCTGCCCGGCGGCAACCGCAATCGCTCCTGTTTTTGTAACATAGCCGTTGCAGGAGGCCGTATAGACAACCGTCTCCCCCTCCAGATATGTCATCAAATCTGTTTCCCATACCGCTTCACCCTCTCTTTTCGCAAGTTCCGCCGTTTTGCCGCCGACAGACAAAGCCGGCACATCCCCTTCAGCACCAGTCGCAACCACAAATTTAAATGCTGCCTTAACCACCCCTTTGGCCAGCGCCACAAAATGGCTGCCGCTGCGGCGTTTCAATACGCCTTCAACCAGAGGAATAAAATTGCGACAAACGCGTGCCGAAGAAGAGTACTTCGCCCAGTCAACACGCCCTTCCAGTTTTGGCGACACTTCCCCGCCGTTAAAATTTATCAATCCCGGCTTCATTACCATTGCTTTAAACCTTTATCCCTGCCCAAACCAATTTCGTCCCCGGCACCGTCTGCCGCGGCTCCCTGACCGCTTCCGGCAAACCGCCCGCCATATTTACGCCGGAGCCATTCACCACAAATCCCTGACCACTCCCGGTAAACCGCCCCGCCATATCTGCACCGAAACCATTCATCACAAATCCCTGACCGCTTCCGGCAAACTGTCAGCCACATCGCACCGGAGCTGCTCACCACAGTTCCCTGACCGCCACCCACGACGCGTCGGGTATCGTTTCCGCATCTTCGCTTATTTCTTCGTTTTCTCTGGCCTTTTCTATCCAACGCAAAAACATCCGGTCAATCCTTTCCAAATCTGCCTGTTTTTTATGCAGCGTCGGCGCATACTCGGCCGCTATCATGCAAATCAGGGCTTCCCTGAAGGTTTTGGGAAACAACGACGCTTTCTCCGCCCGCCGCACATACCGGATAAACAACGGTCCGTCCGTGTCGCATACCAGAAATTCCCCTTCCACGTCATAACGCTTGTCCGAAAGCATAATGCAGTCGCTGAAATTCGGCGCTTTAAAGTGCTCATACACCTGCAGCAAAACCAACAAATCCGCCGGTAGACGATATGCATGGTTAAACCGGCTTCCGGGAATTTCCACCGGAACTTCCGCCAAATACTCCCTTCTCGTAGCAAAGCTCCACGGATAAAGCGATATCAAACTCTCAACACAATCGTTGTAAATAATCTCAAGTTTCGGCCCCGCCGGCTGCTGGTTTGTGCTTGAAAGCGGCGGTTCGCCTAATTTTATCAACGCCCGGTTTATAATGTTTATGTCTGCTTCCATGTCATCTCCTTCTTCAAAAAACAGCCGCAGACAACTCTGCGGCTGTTTTCTTCCTGTCCGGCAATTTTTATCAGGCACTCTTTGCCGTTTTGCCGTTTACCTTCTGACTGCCCGCCGCTTTGCCGTTTGCCTTCTGACTACCCGCCGTTTTGCCGTTTGCCTGGTCCTCCTGCTGCGGTACGACTTCATTTTCCTGTACCGCCGCCTGATTTTCCGCACTCCCGGCAATCTTGGCGCCTGCCTCTTCCGGCATATCTGCAATTACTTCGGCTGTTTCCAAAGTTCCGGGCTCGTCTGCATCCGGATTTTTTCCCGCTTCGGCTTCATCGCTTACCGTATCAATGGCAATGCCGGCTTCTGCCGCTGCTGTCAAAATTTCCCCGATAACCTCGGCTTCCGCCCCTGCATTGGCAATACCGGCTTCATCACCGTCATCTGCTGCCGTGGCCTGACCGCTAATACCGCCATCTGCCGCCACGGCCTGAGCACTAATACCGCCATCTGTCGCTGCGTCCACCCCAATCAGAGCAAAATACGCCGGATACATCAAATCCAGCCTTTCGGCCGATTTAACCAGATCGCCCGTTTTTCTCAAGGTCTTAAAAAACGTTTCCGCCTTAACCTTAAACGTAAAGCCTGCCGTATCTGCCTTTTTCTGCTTTTCCTTTTTTAACGCTGTTTCGTAATCCGCAACAATGCCTGCTGCGGCAAGTTTCTCCTCACCCGTCTGCGGTTTGCGGAAAAAAGAGGGATAAACGGCGGCCAGATCAATTCCGGCCGCCACGATTTCACCCTCTTTCCGCAGTTTCATGTCATAAAACGTTTCCGTTTTGACAACATATCCCTGCACTGCCATAGTTTACCTCGCCAGATACCCGAGCGTAACAATCACATTGCCGGAACTGGACGCGTTGCCGGTAACCGTTGCCTTGGCATAGTTTTTCACATCCGGCGGCAATGCAACGGACGCAATAACCTCCTCGTCAACGTATGTCCCGTCCGGAAGCGTAATTGCCGTTACCTCTTCAAAACTGCCGTCGGGCTCGTCTGCTGTCGAAACCGCCACTTTTACCCCGACTTCAGACGCTTTGGCCGTCTTGGCATCGCCTTTGGCAATAACATTAACAACCAGCGCGCCCTGTGTTCCGCCGACTTCAACCGGATTTTCCCCGGTAGTCGTTTTGCTCAAATCGGCTTCCGCCAGATGTTCGCCATATACATACAGTTTATGCATCATGTTTCCTCTCTTTCATTTAGGACAAAGTAATTTTGGTTTCCGCGCCCTCCAGGAAATTGTTGGAGGTAACAATCGGGATTTCGTTCCAATACGTCAGCAAGGTGCTGTACCCCTTGTCGTTATTGGTCGTCTGCAGAATTTCCTTCTTGTATTCGTCGCCCAGCCAGGCCAGCAGCCGCGGATGCATAAAGATTTTGGTGTTTTTCGGGTTGGCGCGCGCCGTCAGCAAAGCCTCGCTTATCATCCTAGTTGTCGGCAGATTGCTTTCGGAAATATTGACAATCGCCGCAATCCCCTTGTTGTTCAGCACCTGAATCCCCATGTAGTTTTTGATAATCGCGGCATAGCCCGGCACGCCGTCTTCGTTGATAAGGCCGCCGTTGGCTTCGTATTCGGTTTCAAAATACTTGCCGTCGCCATAGCCCTTGCGCGAATAAAGACCGGTATTTTCGCCGGAAATTTCCTTGTAGACAATCATTGAATACAATCCGGTATTTCCGCTTCCTGCCGCCGTACCTCCCGCATCTTCCACATTGCCGAACTCAATCGCCCGCGCCAGAAAGTTGTCGTAAATGATACGCTTTTCCACCGTATTGCCGGCATCTTTCAAAAATTTCGGCTTTTCCTTGGCCATATACGCGCCGACGCCGCCCATAATCCGCACCGAATCCGCCGGCATAAACATACGCCCGCCGACAATGCCCAAATCCGTCTGTTTCAGTTCCTGCGACGTTTTCATATTCGGCAGCGGCGAGTTAATCGGCACGAATCCGGCGCCGTTAATCTTGGTCGTTACCGCCGCAACGTTCCATAGCTCGTGCGTTGCCGGTTCAAACCGCATCCCCTCCAAAATCGGAGATTCCTCGGTCAGGCACTCAACCTCGTGCTCCTGCTTTTTAGAAAGAGCTATCGCCAGCTCTTTCATTGTTCCTGCTTTAAATTTATCAGCCATTTTTAATATCCTCCGTTATATGCGCCCTTTTTCTGCGCTTCTCTGAATTCCTGTTCACAGGCGGCCTCATAATCGTCGTCGTCCGCCTCTTTGCCGTTTTTCAATCCCGGAACACCCTTTTCCGAAATCAAGTCACCCAAACGTTTGCCCATCTGCATAAACGCCTTTGATCCTAAAGCCGTTTCAAGGTTTTCAAGCTGCTCTTGCGATAATTCCGCCGCCCGAAAACCCCGCTTCATAATCTCGCTGTTTTTGTCAAAATCGGCTCCCCATTCTTCCCTGACTTCTTCAATTTCCCTGGCTGCCAGCTGGTTAAACTCCTCAACCATCCTGTTTTGGTTCTCCTTATACCAGGCATAAAGCCCTGCGGCCTGCGCCGGCAAAAGGTTGTTTTCCAGACATGCAGCCTTAAAGTCGTCAATTTTGGGCTTGTCGATGTCGGCGATGTCCTTCAGGTCATAACCTGCGGCATCGTCGGGTCGTCCCAGTTTTTTATAAATTTTTGCCAAAGCTTCCGCATCGCCGTCTTCCGGGATAGAAAACTTGCCGCCTGTCTGCTTTTCCAGCTCCATATAGGACTTCACCGCATCCGCGGGATTTTTCAGCCCCTTTTTGCTCAAAAAGCTTTTCTGCTCATCGGAAAGCTCTCCCCACAAAGATTGTGGCTCGTTTCCGGCTTTGGTTTCGGGCGCACAGGAGTTGTCGGGATTATCTGCGCCCAATCCCGGCTCCAAATTCTCTTCACTCATCTTTTTTCCTTAAATGCTTAAATCGTTTTCCAAAAGTTCCTCTTCGTTCTCCCGCTTGGCCAGCAGCCTGAATACCGCTGTCTCATCAAGCGAAAGATATTTGACAATCAGGTCAAAGACCCGGCGCTTGCCCAGGATAAAACCCGCGGCACCGGGGTCAAACCTCCCCCCGTTGTCATAGTAAAACGGGGCGTTGAGTTCCCCCAGCGCCCCTTTGGCATTGCATTCGTCGCGCAAATATGCCAAAATTTCCTCCGCTTCCGGCTTCAGCCTGCCTCCGGTTTCGTCATAAAACAGCTTTTTGAAGGCTGCCGTCAACCGATACTGACGGCGGTAATGTATAATATTAAACATCGCATCTCCTTAAACTCTTAACCATCCGCAAGACATTTCAGCCTTTTCCCTCAAAATTTCCAATTGTCCGCAGCATATTAAGCGCCTGCACCTCCCAAATTTTTAATTGTCTGCGAAACGACCGGCGCCGCGTCAAGCAGCTGCTGCGTTTCCACCGCCTGAGCCTTTGCCTGCCGGATTTCGGCAACTTTCTCCGGCGTGCGGATGATTTTTGTCGTCGCGTCGCGGTATTGCGCCAATGCCCGCAGCGTTTCGTCCGCATCAATAACATCCACCACATCGGGCGCAAGCGCCGCCAGCGACAAAGCCCCCTCAATCGTCTGGTACATCCCCGCCACTTTGCCGGCGTCCTGCAGATGTACTGCCGGGCTCTCAAATTCAATCGCCATCGCCCCGTCATACGCCAGCTCGTCCGGAACATCGTCCAAAAGCCCGTAAGACGCGATGATATCCAGTTCTCTCCGCACCACCGCATTCAGCCACTCCGACGTAATGCGCTCGCTCATCGGCGCCAGCAGCATGCCGCGCTCCGCCTTGCGTTCCGAAACTTCCGTCGCCGTCATCTGCCGCGTATTGTCCAACAGCGACAAAAACAGCGGCTTCAAAAACGCCGTCTCGATAATCTGGCGGTACCTTTCCTGCATCTCCAGCGTTATGGAAAGATTATTGCCGTACTGCATCGGCACAACCCTCGGCCTGCCGTTGCCGTCAAGACCGCCCTTGACAACGGCGCCCGGCTGTCCGGCTCTGGCCGCACCGTTGTCCATTGAGGTCAAAAGCCCCGGATTAGCCTGCAGCTGCCCGGCACGCAAAAACGTTTTGCCCATCTCGTTGGCTGTCAGTATGTCATAAAACGCCTGCATTGCCGGGCTGTCGCCGTACGGCGAATTGTCGCGAATCATATACCTCGGTACCGCATACGGCATAACCCGGTATCCGCTCTCGCTTATCAGCATATCTTCGTCGCGGCAGATGGTATAAGAGGCCACCGGCATATTATAACTGTCTTTGTACCGCGGATTAAACTCTTCGCGCGGTTCAACACAGTGCACAAACGTAAACGCCCGTTTGGAAGCCGGGTCGCGCTCATATTCCCTGACAATTTTCGCCGGCGTATCTTTGCCGAATTCCCGCACCGCATCGCGTGCCGTCAGACAAAACTCGCGATACACCACATCAACCAGATTGTGGCGGTTGGTATCAATAAAAGCCTCCCGCACCGGGATTGAACGGTAATAAATTCCCCGTCCCGGATTGTCGTCGGTCAAAAAAACGTCATGGCCAAACACGCCCAGACTGTTAAAAAGCAAATCGCTCTCCGAAGAAAAGCGGCTGTCCGCCTGATAACGGAACTTGAAGCACAAATCGGTTGCATATTCCAAATACCTCGTCGCATTGTCATTGCCCGCCATTGCCGGATTAGAAGCCTTCAGACGATGATACCGCGTATTGCTCGGCGCAATCAGCGATTTCATACTGGCCGCAAACGAGGTCAGCGCGGTGCGCCCGGTCGAATCAAATATATTGCGGATAATCCGCCCGTCGTTCGAAACCGTGTATATTGCCGAATTCAGGGCGCAAAGCTCGGCCGCCTTGTCCCATACCGCCTCAAACGGCGCACGTTTCTCCTTCAGGCTGCCCAGCCTTGCCGCAAGGTACTTGTAACGTTCTTCCATCTGCCGTCCCTTTTATCCCAGCGTTTTTTTGCCGGTTGAAACCTGGCTTCCGCCGTCGGCCAAAAATGCCTGTACCGCTCCCATGCGCTTTTTGCGCTTGTTTTCCTGCTCCAGCACCTTTTCGCTGTTGTCAATAACCTCCGGCACAGTCTCCTGCGTTATCGTCGGCGTTTTCGGTTTCGAAAATAATCCGCTCATATTTTTTCTCCCAAATAAAAAAATCAACAATAAACCGTATCGTCCACCTGCTCGTCCAAAGCAAAGCGGTCAAGATGCACCTGTTCGGCAAATGTCAGCGCCACCGCATCGCCGACGTCCGTCGAACGCAAAATCCTTTTTTTAATTTCCGCCTTCGGCTCCAGCCCCAGCCGTCCCAGCTGGTCGTACATAATCATCGGCGCGGTCAGGTCTTCGCGGATATCGCAGGCATTGACAACCGAAACCGGCGCCGGGCTTTGCAGCCATTCCTTAACCCGAAACCACATTTCGGCACGCCGGTTGACGAAACGCTCCGGATTTTCCGCGCGTTCGCCGAAATTTACGCCGCGCACGACGGAGCCGAAACCGCGGTCGCGCAGAATATCCTCAACGCCCGCTCCCAGCCCTCCGGCATCGATAAACACGCGCGCCGGTTTTTCCAGGCGGATGATTGACGCCACAATATTGGCAATCTCCGTAACGCTTTTTTTGGCAAAGCGCTCCAGCCTGAATACCGAACGGCCGCGCCGCCGCGCAATTGCGGTTTTGTCGTCGCCGAACCGCGCCGGGTCTACCCCGATAACCAGCGGCATATCCGGCTTTTCGGCAATCTCACGGTCAAGCGCCGGCGCAATCAGATCAAAACTTATCAGCTTCAGCTCCTCGTCGTTGACCGCCTCAAACGAACAAAAGAACTCCTGTTGTATCATCGCTTCGCTCATGCCGGCCCGGCGCTCTTCCTCCACGGCTTCCGCCGGTATCGCTTTGGTGTCGTCCACCGTTAAAAGCTCGGTAAACCAGCCTGCAGCTTTTGCCTGATTATACAGCGCATATCCGTGGTTATGCCCGCGCGGCGTATAGATAAACAGCGCCCAGCCGCCGTTTTCCGCCAAAATCGGGCGGATATAATCCCATGCGGTTGCGGCCTTCGGCGTTACCGAATATTCCGAAAACACAACCCCGACCGGGTTTGAACCCACCAGCGCGTCATAGTTGTCCGAACCGACGCACTGCCAGACCGACCCGTTTTTGAAAACGATTTTCATTTCCTGATCGTTGGTCGACTGCCGCAGCTCTTTCGGAAAAGCCTGGTCAATCATCCGCCGCCCGTAACGGTCAACGCCGTCCCAGATAACCTTGCGCGCCTGCGTGTTCAACGGCAGCATGTGCCAGTAAACCCCGACCCGCTCGGTCAATGCCTTGGAAGCTTCCAGATTGAGTGCCAGGCTGTCCTTGCCGCAGCGCCGGTGCCATACGGCCACAGCCCGCCTGCCTCCTTTGGCAAAATAGTCCCACAACCGCCGTTGGTACGGCCGCGGGTTCCATGCGTTCGGAATGCATATCTGCATGGCGCCTCACTCCCGACGTAACCCGCCTGCCGTTTCGTCTTCCGGACTACCGTCATAATTATATTTTTTTGACACAATAGTAATGGAGCTGTCGCCGGTATTGTTCATCCGGTCAGTCCAGCCATGATTGGACTTCAGCGCCATCGTCGCAATCGTAGAGTTATAAAATCCCAGCCCCGCAGCATTCATCAGCCATTCTTCCTGATATTTCAGCGCCGCATTTTTAGCACTGGCAAATTCAGGATATCTGTCCGCCCATTCCTGCAGCGTGTCCGGATTAACTTTTATGCTTTCGGCAAAACGCACCAGCGTCGGACAACGTGCCGGAACCTTCTTTTCGCAAGTACGAAACTCGCCTGCCTTTTTGTCATAATAAGCTTCTTCAACAACTTCAAAATACGGCGCATCGCGAAAATACGCCGTAAGACTTCGGCAAAACTTCTTTTTATATTTGCTCGGCCTTGCCATCATTCTCTCCCCTTCCGGGACACGGAAAACCCCGGTTGTTTTTCAGTTTGAAATTAGCGTTTCAACATATTGTATTAAAACAATTTTATTTTAATTTTTCCGTATGTTTAAAGTTCTTTTTCCCTTTGGTTTCAAAGCACAAAAAAACGCGCCATTTTAACGCTATCTGTTTGTTTTTAATCAAAAATAAGCGTTAATTTGCACGTTTTTGCCCATAAAAAAAGCGCTTTTCATAATCGGAACTTCCGATATAAAAAACGCTTTTAACCTGATAATAAGCTATTCCGCTTTTTCCCCTTTGTCAAGCCTTTTACGACACGTTGCATTAAATTTTTCATAAAACGCCGCCAAGGTGTCCAACCCGCGACACAGCCGCTGCGGAGAGTACCGATGCGACGGCAGCTTTGCCGTTGCATCTTCTCCATAAATGTCCACATCGTTTATGCAAACCAGCCGCACAACCGGCCAGTATTCCCTCGGCACAGCCTGAACCGCCCCCTGATAGCGCCGCAGGTTAAATTCCGGAACGTCCGCGACCTTTGCCGAATTGTCCACCTTGATTTTTTGCGGATCCGCCGCGTTTTCCTGATTTTCCGCCACAATAAAGAAATCCTGCGCCAACGTATAGCCTGCCGAATACCTCATCACAGCCGGATACGAAGCTTTTCCCCCGACACCGCCGCCCCCGTCGCCAGGCTCCCGTTCTTCGCCACCTTTTTCGCAGGCAGGTTTTCCGCACTTGAACCCGTCCCGATTTCCGCAGTCCAGCACCCCGTCAAGAAAATATTCTTCCAACACCGTCAGATAAACCTTGCGTTTGCCCGCCATAATAAACTTTCTTTCCCGCATATTCCCCCCTTTCAGCCAATCCAATGCCGGAGCAGGTTGCCCAAACCCGCCGCCTGCCCCCTTTGCCGAGCACAGCGCAGCAGTCTTCTGCTGCGCAATGGCGGAAAGCTCTTTTCCGCCTCTCTTTCTCTCACCCTTTTCACCCCTCTTTCTCTCACCCTTTTCGCCCCGTTTCTCTTTCCTTTTTCTTCCAGAGTTCTGCGGCAGACGTCGGGTGCGTCGGCAAGGGCCGCTGCCCGGCAGGCAGCCGGTCGCAGCCGGTGCACCCATAACGGCTGCCAGTCCTTTCCTCCTGTTTTTCTGATCTTCTGCTCCTTTTTCTGTTCACATTCTCCTCCCGCTTTCTCCGTTATCCACAATTCCGGCGGCTGCGGCCAGCCGCCGTTTTCCCTGACAATTGGCGCTTTGCGGCAATTATCCTCCAAAGTTATCCACAATCCCGAAATCCTTTCTCCTTAACAATCCTCTATCCTAAAAAACCACCGGTTTTTTATATATTTTCTTTTTTGCTTCTTTTTTCTTTTGATTTTCGGAGCGATGGCTCTGAAAAACGTCATTTTCGGAGCGATGGCTCTGAAAAACGTCATTTTCGGAGCGATGGCTTCAAAAAACACCATTTTCGGAGCGATGGCTTCAAAAAACACCATTTTCGGAGCAATGGCTCTAAAAAACGCTATTTTCGAAGCGATGGCTTTTTTCCTGAAAAATATAAAATCATATAAAATACCGATTATTTAAATACTTAATGTAAAAAATTATATCTCTGGCAAAACAAAACATTACCTGTTACCGCGGCATTAGTTTATATTTCCCTGTTCAATTTTTTCTACGGCGGATACTCTTCTGCCTCAAAACTTTGATTATACGCCGCCTCCCAGGCCTCGTTCGGAATATAGTCGTAATCATCGTCATATATGTCCGGAGCCATTTTTTCCGGCGCCTTTTCACCTTCAGATGAAGCCGTTTTCCTAAAATGCGGCGTAACGTCTTTTTCTTTTTGAGGTTTAGCCGCCCTTTGTTCAGGCTCTTTTTTACTACCTGGCGATGGCAATGCCTCCGTCTTTTCATTTCTTCCGGAAATGGTTTTCTTTTTCCTGCCGGAACTTTCCGCATTTTTCCGGTTGGTTTTAACGCGGTGGAAATATTTATTGTTGTTGGCGTCAATCATCGGCCGGACAAAAGAAAAAGCCATCGCAACACTTGGCGTCATCTTGCCCAAAATATCAATTCCCTTCTCCTGGCATTCCTGCCATTGATGATCGTAACGTATCAATAAATCTATAACATCCACAACTAATGCCGGCGGATGCCCTTTTAATACCTCCCAAACCTGATACGGAATAACACATCCCAGTTTCTCAATCTTTTTCGCTTCGCTTGCCATAGTTCCCTCCCTGTACCAAATTATATACAAATACCTTTATTCATCTCAATTTCTCCCTAGTACGTCAAAAATCGTCATTTCCACTCCGCCCAATAAATTTTTGTTCCCTCTGCCCCTTTATCCCAGACATACCATGCAAATTCCATCATCGGATTGCCCATCCCATGAAAGTCAATCTTATTTGGGATTACGATAATTTTTGCCGGAGGATGTTTTAAAAAGAACTCCGCCCGTTTTTTGCCGCATAAATAACGTATCGGCAACAATAGGGCTAGGCTTCTCTCCGCCAATTCAAGCCCCTTCTTCATAAACTCATACGCCAGATTAAACGGCGGGTTGGTAACAATGTTTTGCGCTCTCATGGTTTCCAGCAAAAAATCTATCCCGGCCGGACAATAGCCGCGATTCACCAAATCCGTGGCGTAGACTTCATAACCGGCCTTTTTCAGAACTTCCGCCATATCGCCGCAACCCGCTGCCGGTTCCCATATCTCGCCGTCAAATTTATGAAACCCCAGCAACACTCGCGTTACCCATTCGGGCGTTGGATAAAAATCGTCCTTCTGCCGGTGCGCCCTGTCGGTAACGATTATTTTCCGTTTTTCCCCGCTCATCTCTGCCAGTACCTTTCACTATATCCTTAATAGAAACAGGAAAGAGGCGGGCGTCCCCGAGTTCTGAAAACTGTGCTTATTCTGCCTGCTATTCATATTCGCACCCTCTTACCCCACACGGGCATTTTAATCGCCTTACATATCCAATGCCCGGCAATACGTATCGCGCAAAAATTCAAACTCGTCACGCTCTGCAGCTTCCATTCGCCGAAGCTTGATAATCTCACGCATAATTTTAGTGTCAAATCCTGCGTTTTTCGCCTCCGCATAAATATCGGAAATATCCGACGCTACGCCCTTCTTTTCGTTTTCCAGCCTTTCTATACGCTCAATCAGGCTGGTCAACCTCTCCACCGCCACTTTTTCAACATCTTCCGGTTTTGTATTCTCCGGCGCAATCCTTTTACCGACTTCCTGCATGGTATGGCGGATTGTCGCTTCCACATTATCCGGAGACTTATCTGCCTCTTTAACGACATCAAGCGTCTGCTGCCCTGTCATATTCCCTCCTTTTTTACATTAGATCTGCTTTGTTTCTTCCATTCGTCGCTTTCCCAATATTCCAGCGGAATATTCAATATCTCTTTCAACAGTACGGCCTGACACAACGTCGGTTTCTGCCTCCCGTTACATATACGACTGATAGACGCTTGAGCAATCTGTGTTTTTTCCTCAAGCATTTTTTGCGTAATATGCAGTTCTTTCATCGCCTTTCGTATCATTTTGCTACCTCTTTCGTCCTTTTTATGCTAGAATATGAAATATATTCATAATAAGTCAAATAAAAAATGAATATATCATCATTCACTTTTATTTTATTTTAAATTATATTTCATTCCGAAGGGGAAAATGTATGTCAAATATTGCTTCAAAAAAAGATATTTTAGAATACTGGGGTAGAAACAACCTGATTAAATCATTAAAAGGAACTCGCACATTAACAGAGATTGCAGACCTAATTGATATTGACCAGGGGCAATTATCCAAGCAGGTCAACGGAGCACTGAATATATCTTTATACCGGCTGGTTCAGATTGCGGCGGTGCTTGACTGCAAGCCCTCAGAGCTTTTACCGCAGCAATGGCAGGCTTCAGCCCAGTATTGCCCAGAGAATCTTTACGAAAACATTAAAATCGTCACCCAAACGGTTGAAGAATTTTTAATTGCCAAAAAAAAGGTACTCTCTCCTGAAAAGAAAGCTGAGCTTATCGCCAGCCTTTGCGAAGCTACACTTAATTTAACACCTGAGGAGAAAAAAGCCAAAGTTATTGAGATATCTGATTTTATCACTAGGCGCGCTATCTAACTCAAATCAGAAAAGGACTAAGCAATGGACGACTTAAAAAGCAAAATCTCCGCAATTTTATCCGAAGCGGAGAATTCTTCATCTACCCCAACGCAAACGAAAAATATAAAGATTGACAATTCCACAAAAAATCAGGGAAATTTTATTTTCTCATTTAAGAATCAAGGTAACCATATTTATTTACAAGGCAGTCTGATTATTGCTTTTCTGCTCATTGCCCTACTTGGTTTCATTTTTTTTTAGCAAAACAGACAGCAGCAAAGACTTTACTACGCCAATTTCCCGCAAACATGAATTGCAATACCTTTGTATGGCTAAAATTTATGCCGCTCATAAACAAATAAGCCTAACGCAGGCACATACCGAATTCAAATTGCAGCTCAATTTTTACAGCTACAAGAAAATGAACTTATATCAATTCAGGCAAATCCAAAATATTTTGAGTAAAATTCCCACTATAAAAAGAGAAATTAAAAACTGCTTATAATTAATCTCTAATTGTAATATAGAAATCATCTGCTCCCACTGAAACATTTTCTATATCAGCAACAAGCTTTAAACATTCTTTAGTTTACAGCAATACATCAGTTACAAAACAAAAGATAAATGCTATCGTAAGTAACTTAATAAACTCTTTCTGCTCTGAAATGGATATATCCAAAAATCCTGACACAAAAATTAAGCATACTAAAACTGCCAGAAAAATTAGGCTGTACACTTTCAAAGCCTTCCAAATCTTTTCCCCATCTTCATCCATCAGCAATTCCTCTCAAACCAGGCTTCTGATTTTTTCCTGGTATTTATGCGCCAGAGATATTCAAATCGATCCTGATACTCTTTCACCGCATCCTGATTTTTTATAAAAAAGGCGCAATTTTCACTGTTTTTTTCCGTTGCCGGATTCGTCCAGTTGTAAGATCCGGATGTAGCAACTTTCTTGTCAAATACCGCAAATTTATTATGTTCAATCTTAAATTTAGAATGAACCCGGATATTTATACCGTATTTTCTCAATTCTTTTACCTTAGAGCTTTTATTGGAAGCCTGAAGCCTGTCAGTCAAAATCCTTATCTTTACGCCCCTGTCGTGGGCTTTTTTTAATGCCTCAACAATATTGTCGTTATTAATGGCATACACTGCAGCATCAATCTGTTCTTCGCTTTGCTTAATATATTTTATAATTTTGTTCTCACAGCGCGCTGAAGGTGAAAAATATATCTCTATATTTTTGGCCTCCAAAACCGCCGGCACACACAACAGAAAAAGGAACAATAAAAATTTCATAAAAACCTCCTTTTTCCTATTTATCCGGATTTACTTAAAATTACTTTAAATCCCCGCCCCTAAAAAATATGAACATATTTCATATTTTAAACTTGACTACATAAAAATAATATGAATATATTTCATATCAATAAACAGATTTTAATTTTTTTATGAATATTTTCGGAGGTCGTTGTGAGTAATATCTGGTATCCGTTTCCCGAATACAAACCGTCGCTAAAAGCAAAATTCAAATTTTTTTTGGTAGCCTACCCCAACCCTAATTATATGGCAGGAAAATTTCCGGGAGATGTATCCCGCAGCGACGTACCGCAATATCTTCCCGAACTGGATACCTGGATGGGCGATCATTGGCTTAACACCTCAAACCTAAATATTACTGCCTTTACCGAAATTCCGGATTTCAAATTTTGTAATGAATATCAGTCAGGCATAAAACTTGATTTCAATCGCCAGTTAAAATGTGTTCAACGCGAAATTTATATGCGCGAAAACCATTATCCGTCTTTCGTTGCCCGCGGCAAAATGACCAAAGCCAAAGCAGACGAAGAACTTTCCGCCATGAAAGAAGTGGAAAAAACCATCATTCTCGCCCAGCGAAAAAACTTAGATAAACCTTGGAATCAGGATTGAACAATATGCTGACACGCTACATCGTCATCTATAAATTAGACACTTTTGAACAAGTCTTCGGAACAGAAAGCTTTTCCTCCGTTTTGAAGCGCAAAAGAAAATCATGGAACTGGAAAAGCAATATGGCAAACGCCTGAATTTTCAGGTTTGCAAGATTTATGAAAGGAATATGCCTAATGCCAATGAACGTCATTAAATATGTTATCAGCTTTGAATTGATTATCCGGCATCCGGAAAATTTTGCCCCTAAAATTTCCGATCCAAAATCAATTCATCATAACATAAAAAAGGCCCTGTTAGCCTTGCCGCCAGCTCAAGGCTGTGCCAACCCTTGCGTACGCAATTTTCAAATCCATGAAGAAGATTATTTTCAGCCTAAGGAGCAAAAACAATGAGAAAACCAGTTCCCATCGCCCGTTTTTACCATATCGGAGAAAATTGGAGCGGCTATAACGCAGCTGTAGAATTTTGCCGAAAGAAAGGACTGTCTGTAGGAATTCGGGAATTTGCAGCGCCCACCGCCTTATACGATGATGGCAGCGTATATGTTTCTAAATGGCACAATTTGTCAAAAGAAGACCATGAAACCATGTGGGGCTTTATAGAGTGTCCGGACAAACGTAATGGAGATGCCACTGTTTGTCAATTTATAGAGGAAGAAGAGAAAGATGACAATAAAGCGTAAATATCCGGCCAACCTTTCCCGTATCTGCCGCCGGCTATCTCTGAAATGGAGTTATATCGCCATGAATGAGGATATGAGTTGGTACGTTTTCGCCGGTCGTCCTGTCGGCATAGCCGGCGTCTGGAGACACTGGAACCCATCTCGTAAACTGTGTTGCAAAATAACTCCCACCGCCAAATGGCGTAAAAGCTGTTATAATATACGCGAGATAATCAATGGCTAAATTACAAATCAAATACGGCCTTAACATCTTTATGGGCGGAATAATCGGAAAAATCATATTCCATCAACGCGGTGCCGAAAACGGCATGCTTATAAACAATCGTATCAGCGTCTTCCATTACCAGAACCATTGGAGCGTTCGGCATTCAACACAACATAACATTCCCTGCCGCATGCTCCGACTGATTGCCAGAAAAGCCTGCAGACTGCACCACTTTAAGACCAAAGTAATTAAAGGCAACGACCGCCGCTTAATTTACAACCTCTACGCAAAGGAATAGTCATGAATAGTTTTATTTTTTTCATATTAGCGTTTGTTTTTTTCATTATTGCAACATCTGAAAGGAATTTGAGATGAAAAACAAATTAAAGAAAATATACGGAAGATTTACTGTTGAGATTTTTGACGATGACGGAGCCTTAGGATTAAAAGATACCGTTTCCATAAACGAAAATACGCCTGAACGCTACAAAAAAGCCGTAAAAACCATCCTGACGACTTTATCAGAAGAATACCCGTATTGGTAATCAGTAAAGCAGATACCGTTCAAAAGCAAATATCAATTAAGGAGACTCAAAATGCCCCAAACACCTGAAGAACTGACAAAGGAATGGCTGAACAATAAATTACAAGCTGGTAGTTTTTGGTTTGTCGAAACAGAAGACAGCAACCCTGAACCTATGGTTGTTGATATGGAAGGAGATTTAAACGATTACGAGGGAAACTATTACAGGCCGTGTTTTTCAAAAGGAAAACTGAAAGTTTTAGCACCCATTCCCACCTATAACGAATACAAGGCTATGCAGGCAGAACTTGCTGAACACCGGCGCTATTGCTGCTGTTCTGAAAATGAAGTTATGCAGCTGAAACTGGCGAAAATGGAAGAGAAAAACAAAATATGGGATGAACTTGCGGAAAATCTTTTATATTTGGAAGAGGGAAATTGGGAAAATTTAGTTAAAAACGGAACAAAAGAACAACGGCTTGATTTTCTTAAACGTAAAGAAAAATATAGCCTTTTAGCAATTCTTGACAAATACGAAAAGCTCAAAAAAGAGCTTGAATCTGCCCGCTGGTATCAGACAGCCCAGAACGAGGATATTGGCAAGCTCCGAGGATTGCTGAAAGAGTGTTTACCGATTGTTTCTGCTGAAATTATGACTTGGCAAATCAGAGGCGGGGAAGAATCCCATAAAAGAGGACAAGATCTTTTAACCCGTATCAACGCCGCTCTTGGCGAAAGTGAGGAACGATGACGAAATATATTTTTGATACAGATGAAATCGAGTGCAGTTTTTCATCGAAACAAATCAAATATTATATGCGAGAAAACAAATTTACAAAATTAGAGTGCTTGTTTTATTTGTGGGCTTTCAACAATTTTGGCACAAATTCAGATGAAGTGTCTACAGATTTAGGACGGCCAATGTACCGGAAGTTAGCAAGACGCCTAGGCGATTTATTTAAACTTTGCTGTTCCCGTATCAATGTTGCAAAACCAAATTCGCAACATTCCGAGCCAAATTGCAACATTTTGTTAAAAAATCCTGACGCATCTGAAGGAAATGTTAAAGGAGACAATAGATGAGTAACATATTAAAACTCGTTCTTACCGACCATTGGTTTGAAGAAATTAAATCAGGCCGCAAGACGCACGAATACCGGATGGCAACGATATATTGGAAAAAGAGATTGATGAATATCAATCATATAAACGAAAAAATTACTGGATATAGTTTTAAACCATATACTTTTGTAGAATTTCAAAAGGCATACCGAAAGAATCCGGAGCGTATGACTTTTATTATAAAAAGTATGGACTGGCTGCCGATAGGCTTAAAAACAGACCTGCATTGCCCGGAAAGCGTTTTTGATATTGAGTTAGGAAAGTGCATAAAATGTCAAAAATAATTAAAGATAAACAAGGATATTATCACACCTCCGAGAGCATAAAAAATACGCAGATAGTGCTTTCACAAGTAAAAGACGGAGATGTTGTCAGGTTTTGCTGAGAGACCAAAGATAGCGGTAGCAGTTGGGCTTCCATTATAATGAGCGGAAAACAATGGGGTAAAAACAGAAATGAAAGCAAAAGCCTATTGGAATATGTAAACGACGGATATGACCTCAAAATAATCGGACACTGGCAAGATAGAATAGAACCGGATGCTTTTTGGAACAACATTGTCAATTTTGATTATGATTTGATTGATTTAATGGAATTAAACAAAACTATTGAGGAAAAAAAATGAGTAAATTAATCAAAACGAAAAAGGGATTTACCATTATCCGCCTGTCTCATGAAGAAGCTGTCGGCATCTGGGGAGAGTATGGAGGGCTGGGCATCTGCGATTATTGCTCAAAATTACCTGTCTCGGGAGGATATTATATTCCGGTCTTGGCTATGTTTTACTGTCCTCACTGTTACAAATCATGGTATCGACGAGCTGTTTACTATCAAGAAGACAGCTGGTTTGAAAAAGCAAAACTAGAAGAAACCAAAACATTATTATCATATTACCGACGACGATGTGCCGCCGGTACCTAGCAGTTTCTCCGGCAACCATTGAAGCGTTGAGGAGCGTGGCGGATAGCGGCCGGAGTACAGAATTTCACACTACCGCCCATTCCTCTTCCCTGCCCTCCTTATACAGCATTGTGCGGAGGCTTTTAAACCGACCAGCCCGCAAGGGTTCAAGCTTTAGGCAGAGGAAATTCATAAATGTCATTTGGCATTAAGTGAAAGCGAATGGTGGTACCGCACAACTTCGGACGCAGATTTTGGCACATCAAGTTAAATTAAAACTACTGCGCCCGCCTACTCCCGATGCTCGTTTGCAGCGTCTTAACCTTTTGTTAGGTTTTAAACTTGAACTTTAAATAAAGAGCGTTTATGAGTCTTGAAAAACAAATAACAGATCTAGCCGATTCGCCTGAAGAAAACATTGAATTTGGTGTTTTCTGTTTCGTTGGCGCAATAAAAGGCTGGTGTGAATTGTGGAAAGGACTTAAAAATGAAGGCTGTTATTTTGACAAGGGTGTCATCAAAGGAGCAAGAGGACAGACTAAGCTTAGACGCCCAAAATACACGCCTTACCGAATATGCGAAACGAAAAAATCTTGAAGTTATCAATTCTTTTCAAATTGTTGAATCTTCTACCAAAGGAGATCGTAAAAAATTCCGTGAAGTTTTAGAGTTTTGTAAAAAACAAAAAGAAACAATCGCTTTACTAGCTGATGCCGTCGACCGTGTACAACGCTCTTTTAAAGAAAGCGTTATTTTAGACGATCTTGTCAGACAAGAAAAAATTGAGCTCCATTTTTTGCGGGAAAATATGATTATCGGCAAAAATGCCAGTTCAATCAATGTGTTGCAATGGGATTTTGCCGTAATGGGTGCAAAATCCTACGTTTTACAACAATCAGAAAATATCAAACGCAGTAACAAATATAAAAAAGATGCCGGTGAAATAACCTACCAAGCTCCATTCGGCTATCAAAACTATCATAACGAATTAGGCAAAGCGACCGTTCGTCCACACCCAATATTTGCCCCTGTCGTTACCCGTATGTTTGAAATATACTCGCTTGGAAAAACCTCAATGAAGGAACTGCAGGAATATGCTGCCGAACACGGCTTGCTGGGAAGAAACGGAAAACCTTTATACCTACCCACTATCCAAAAAATACTTAAAAATCCATTTTATTACGGAATGATGCAAAGATGCGACGGCTTAAAACCCCACATATACCCGCCGCTTATCAGCCAGGAATTATGGGAACGCTGCCAAGCTGTCCGTACCCGCATCAGCGCTCAGAACAGACCATATAAGCGTCCTAAGCGTGAATTTTTATATCATGGAATAATCCATTGCGCCAACACAGGAAAAATATGTTCCTGCGAAATAAAAAAAGAGCAGTTCACATACATAGTCTGCTATGATAAAAATGGCAAACGCAAATACATCCGCGAGCAAGATGTTACCGACCAAATCGCCTATATCCTCCACAGCATTAAAATTCCTGAAGAAATGCTTATTGATTTCCATAAACATTTAAAAACAGCCAAGGACGCAGAAATTAAATTTCGCGAGGCCGAACTGACACAACTAAAAACAGACTTAACCAAAACCTTAACAAGAATCGACCGTTTATTCAATTTATATCTTGACGGCAATATTGATAAAGAAACATTTCAAGAAAAAAATAACCAGCTCATTGCAGAAAAAGAGAAGATAAAAAACAAAATTGCCGCCCACTCCGCCGCCGATGACACATTTAACGAAGTAATTTGCGAACTCATTGATATTATGAATAATTCCTGGGATATTTTCCTAAAATCGCCCAATTTGGCGCTCAAAAGGAATCTCTTAAAATTAATCTTCCGAACTCTAGAACTAAAAGAGGGAAAGCTAGGCTACACCTTAGCTTTCCCTTTCAATAAACTATCATCTTTTGATGATACTAGTAACTGGTGGAGGTAAGGGGAATCGAACCCCTGACCTATTGATTGCGAACCAATCGCTCTCCCATCTGAGCTATACCCCCGCAACGCAGATACGTTTACACCCTAAAAAAATAAAAAACAAGTCTTTTTTACGCCTATGGAAAAATTTTTCTCCGCATTCCGGTATCTCCTGTCTCACATCCGGCCGTAAAAACGTTTCCGCCGTTTTGCTCCAGAGTTTTTCTTCGCCCCCCGCTCCCGTTCCTCCCGCGCTCTTCTGTTGTTACCTCTTTTTTTAACAAAAGGCAAAAATTTTGCTTGCAATTTAAAAAATATGCCGCTATAAGGTCATCTGTTCTCATAACGGGGTTGTAGCTCAGTTGGGAGAGCGCTTGAATGGCATTCAAGAGGTCAGGGGTTCGATTCCCCTCAGCTCCACCAGTTAGGACAAGGGTTTGTAAAAGCAAACCCTTTTTGTTTTTCTGAATTCTCCTACCCGCGGTAAAGCCTTTTCTTCTGCCGTCGCAAAACGGCTGGCAGCGCGGGTCTCCCTGACCGTCCCCCGCCATTTCGGATAAAATATTTTTTGCTTGAATGTTAATAATATATGATGTAATGACTATATCCGACGCGGGGACATCGTTCTTGCGTCTGCAAATGGGGTACGCTATCCCGTTTCAAACGGCGGTGTGTGGATATACACCGTTAAAAATGATGTGAAAGGCTTTAGGGAGAGAACTGCTTAACTTAACTCACCTCCCTGAAATTCCGCACACCGTTTTATATATCCCCGATATTTCCTATGGTCGGGGTACCTCCGAATAAGGTTCGCCAAATAAGGAGGGGCACTACCGTTTGAGTGCATAGCGATACCCCGGCCGCCTTGCTTTTTGGGATTAATGCAAAGTGCGCCGCGCATCAAACCAAATTGATGCGAGTACACCGCAGGTCAAACCGGGCGCCCGGCTGCTGCCGCAAGCGCACCGCCAATGAAGACTTTAAGAGAAAAAATGATGACTTCCGTATCTGATAATGCCCAAACTCCGGCATCTGCCGAAACGCCCGCTCCCCGGAAGACGACGCCTCCGGCCGCATCCGGGCAGATATCATCTGTTACTCCACATCCCGCCGCATCTGCGGCAGGGCGGCTGCTCCTCCTTTCCTGTTGTGCGCCGTGTGCCTGCGCCGTCATCAAAAAGCTTCATGAAGACGGCACGGATTTCACCGTGGCGTTTTACAATCCGAACATTCACCCCGCCTCCGAATATAAAAAGCGCCGCGATGAACAAAAGCAGCTCTGCGCAACTTGGAACATTCCGTTCACGGAACTCTCCTACGACCCTGAAAACTGGCTTCAAACCACCCTGCCCTATAAAGACGAGCCTGAACGCGGCGCCCGCTGCTCCGTCTGTTTTGAGTTACGCCTGAAAAAAGTGATGGATTACGCCAAAGCCAACGGTTTCGCTGCCGTCGCCTCTGTTCTGGGCGTTTCGCGCTGGAAAAATCTGGCGCAGGTTAATGCCGCCGCCGCCCGCGCTTCCGCAAAGACCGGCGTCCCGTATCTGGAAATAGAAGGCCGCAAACACGGCATGCAGGAAGCCCGCCTCGCTCTGATAAAAGAACTGGGGCTATATAATCAGGATTATTGCGGCTGCGTTTATTCCATGCGCACCAGCCGCTGACCCGCCGCCACCCACTATCTCCCCATCGCTGCGACCTGTCGCCACGCCGCTATCTCCTCACCGCCACTGCCCTTCCGTATTCCCGCAAAAACGCAGCGTTCCGCATCTCCGCTCCCCCCTCCCGCAAAAAACACGGTGCCCCGCCCGCTTTTTAAGTCTTTATTAGCAAATAAGCGCTATATTTTCCTCATATCGGCGGAGAACCCCCGCCGCTCTTCACATAATGCAGCAGGAAAGGATAAAAAGATGGAAATAATTTTCGATGAAAACCAAAACGATGCTTTTCAGGGGCAGAATTACCCCGTCTTTAACCTGCGCACCCCGGAAGCCGTCGATTTCAGGCAGCTGCAAAAGCAGGCCCGCGACCTGGCAAAGGCAAATCGGGACAACGAAACCGTTCTGATTCGCCCCGAACATGAAAATCCTTCTTGTTTTCTCTTTGCGGCACTCCTCAGCCTTGAAGGCAGAAACGCCCTCCCCCTGCAAGGCGTTTTCAAAGTCGCCGATTACAAGCAGGCATTGGAAAAATACCGCCCGTACTTTTCGTTTACCGTAGCCGCGGATTATGTCCTGCGCCTGATTGAAATGGATAAAAACGCCATGTACAAGGACATCCAGTCGCTGAGCTACCTCGGGCTGGACGTCAAAAACGATTATATTGAAAATACCATAACCCTGCACCTGTCCAACCCCGGCCGGAAATACGTTTTTCACGCCTCGTCGCTGGAAAACACGGTCATTCTTGCCAGTTTCATCAAAATGCTGTCGCTGATGAAGCTCAACGTCAACTTAGACGTAACCATCGTATTAAAGATGCTGCCTGCGGACAACGTCATCGCCATCAACCGCGACGAACTGCTGCAAAAGCTGTTTTGGTGCGCCCGCCCGTTCCTGCTTGGCGCTGCCCGGGCAAACGGCTAAAGCGGAGTCCCGGTATGAAAAAAGACACGCTTTTGGCTTTTGCCGTCGACACTCCGTATATGGGATGCCGCAACCAGCTTCTCGGCGCGCTGGATGCCATCAACAAAAATTCTAAAACCGCACTCCCGGCCGAAAAATGCCTGTTGCTGCCGTCCGGCGCCGAAACCGTCGACGATATGCGCGAGTCGCTCTGCTATGCGCATTTCGGCAGCTACCGCAGTTTTCAGAATGAAATATTTGCGCTGTTGGATGCCCGCCTGCCGCAGCTTCCTGCCGTGCCCCGCGTTTTCATAACCGCCTATAACCTGACCGAAAGCGGCGCCGCCGACAAAAACGCCGATATGCTGTGCCGCGCCGTCAAGGAATACTACCGCCGGCACAATCTCGGCAAAATTTTTACCGTCGTCCTCATCAGCCGGCTGCACAATTACAAATACGTCGACCTCGTCAACGTTCCCAAACACCTGCTGACGTTTTATTCGCGCATCCGCCTTCTGCAAAACAAAAAGCTGCGCCAGAAAACCCTGATTACCGTCGGCACCGTCCACAAATTCACCATGGCCGGCGTTTTCGCCCGCAAGGCAGAACTGGACGAAAAGTTGAAGAAAACGCCGCGCGAACCGGTATTGAAACAACAAATTGCCAAACTCAGAAACTTCACCCGCAAAAGCAAAAAAGTCGTCATCTGCCTCGGCGGACGTGTCGAAGGCAGCGAAATCGTTTTCAATGTCAATTACGCCAAAAGCCTGTTCGAAAAATGCGTCGCTCTGGTGCGCCACGGTTACGGCGTGGCTATCGTCAACGGTCCCCGCACGCCGAACGACGTTACCGATTATTTGTACGAAGCGGCACTGTCAGCGCCTGACATTATTTTTCAAAACTGCAAAAACATCGCCGGCAGCGATGCCGAACGAAAAGTTTGGCGCATATACTCCGGCAGGCATGAAGATGACTTTGCCAAATTGAAAAAGCTCGGCAACATATACCCCGCCGTTCTCGGCTACGGCAACACGCTCGCCGTCCACACGTCCGACACGTATTCCTGCTGCGAAACCGTCAGCGCCGGCATTCCGACGGCCATCAGTTCCGAAGGGATTTTTATCGACAGGTCCGTCCGCGCCGACTGTCTGAATATGTTGCAGCTGATGACGCCGAAATACGCGCTCCGCTTTGAAGATTTCGTCAGTCTGGCGTGCTATATGGGTATCGAACCGCAGCACCTGCACCCGGCCGTATTGTCCGACCTGCCGCGCGTCTTTGCCGAGGCCGTGCGCCACCGGATAACCGAAACCGGGCGCCGGCAGATAAAATAGGTCTTTTTCCGCACCCCGCTGCCGGCCTTGCCGCCGCATCTCCGCCCTGCCTGTTCTGGCAGCGCTACCTGTTCTACTTGCGCCAGTTCTGTCTGCCCGGTCGGCGCTGCCGGGTTCGGCTTGTTCTGCCTGCTCGGCTTATTCTGCCGGATTTGGCCCGTTCTGGCGGCTCTACCGGCTCCACCATCTTTTCTTTTTGGTAAAGTCAGACATTAGCGCCTCAAACCGGCTTTTGTCCGTTTCCTTTGCGGACATTGCTTCCTTCCTGGCAATCTCCTCGCTCATTTTCTTCATGGCTTTATAAACAGGCGTATACAGTTTCCCTTTTTCATTGCGTAATTTTACCATTCCTTCCTGCAAAATCACATCGCCGCTTGCATGTTCCTGCTCTATTCTACGCGACCATGAATCTTTGACTTCCTCGGAGCCATCTTTAAAAACCATCTTGACCTCTAAATACGGAATATCCGGGAAATCCGGATCATTATCCAGGTATATATAACAGGAAACTTTCAAAACCCGGTCAGCGTCTGATAAATTGGTAACCGTTGCCTCCACGGCATTTTCTTTTCCACGCATATCAATCTTGCCGCTTTGGTTTATGGCGGGCATTTTATCGATTTTTATTTCCAGCCTTTTGCCAAACATTTTTATTCTCCTCTGTTATTCGTTCTGTAGCTAAGCTGAAAAATATTATAGCAGAAAATCCCCCCTTGTCAACAAAATACCTTTTGCCGGTTTGGCGTGTCAGACACAGGAACAGCCCCTCATCACGCAAAAATGTCCATACCCTGGTACGGTCCGATTTCAAATACGTCTGCCGTCAGAAAGCGCTCGTTCTTGCCGATGGAAGCGATGGCGGCCATATCCCCGGCGTCAAGCTCAACGTTAAGAGCCGCCAGATTCTCGCGCAGGTGTTTTTCTTCAACCGCCTTCGGAATGACCGCTACGCCGCGCTGCATATTCCAAGCCAGCAAAATCTGTGCCGGCGTCGCATTGTTTTTTTCCGCAATCCGGTCAATAACCGGATCCTCCAGCATAACGCTGCTTCCCGAGCCCAGCGGAGAATAAGCCGTCAGCGCAATCATATTCTTCTGACAATAGGCCAGCAGTTCCTCCTGCGGCAGATAAGGATGGCTCTCCACCTGGTTGACCATCGGATTGATTTCCGAAGTCATCGCCAGTTCGGTCAGGCTTTTTTCGCCAAAGTTGGAAACGCCGATTGCCTTGGCCTTTCCCTCTTTGTACAATTCCTCCATCGCCTGCCATGTATCGGCAATCGGCGCCTCGGACAACGGCAGCATATCGTCGGCCGTAAGCGGCATCAGCGCTTCTTTTTTCTGCGCCACCGGCCAATGCATCAAAAACAAATCCAGATATTCCAGCTTCAGCCGCGTCAGCATTTCTTGCAACGCCGGTGCCACGTCTTCGGCACGGTGCGCGTTGTTCCACAGTTTGGAAGTAACGAAAATATCCTCCCGTTTCAGCCCGTCTTCGGCCATGGCATCGGCAAACGCCTGCCCGACCGCTTCTTCATTGTTGTATATCGCCGCACAGTCGAAGTGCGTATAGCCGAGCTTCAGCGCCCAGCGCACCGCCGCATACGCCTCCGACGGCTCGCTCTTCCACGTCCCCAGCCCGATAATCGGCATTTCCGTTTCGTTGTTAAGCTTGATAAAACGCATTTTCTCCTCCTCCTCAAATCTTCAACTTATTATGATATAGCCCCGCCGCGCCGGGATTAAAGCTGGCAATCCTGCCATACCGGCACAGGTGCCCCCACACGCCTCACTCCTGACCTCCGCCCGATTTTGCCCGCGCCACCCCATATACCCCACATCAGCCCTCCGCCCGAATTTGCCCGCGCCAGCCGCTTTATCGCTTGGTTATCCCCATTTTCATTGCCCCAAAATAAAAATTTTGCTTGCAAACAATCAAATATAGACTAAAGTTATGCTATCGTTTCTAACCATAACGATAATTTCTTAACTTTTGAGAGGAACTCTTAGATGAAAAAAGTTTTATTATTGGCAGGACTTGCCGGAATGGTTGCCGCAAACGCGGAAGCTATTGATGTAACCCCGTATGTCGGTTTGGACGCAAACTATGCGCTCGTTGATACGGATTCCAGCCACAGCATCAGCTCCAAAGACTGGTCTTTGTCCGGCGTTATCGGCGGCAGAACCGACCGTTTCGGCTTGGAAGCTTTTTACAATGCCGGCCTGAAAGAACACAAATCCAGCCACGATTCCCGCATCAGCGGCTACGGTATTGATGCGTTGGTCTTCCAGCAGCTCGGCTGCTCCGGCAGATGGGAACTCGTTGGCTCCGCCGGTCTTGCCAATTACAAGCTCAAAGGCGACAACGGCCTGGGTACTGACCGCGGCTATGCCGAACGTCTCGGCGCCGGCGTACAGTACGCCATGAGCGAAAACGCCACTGTCCGGGTTATGTATCACCATGCCTGGGTTCACAGCTCGCAGTTAGACGCGCTTGACGAATTCACCGTTGGTATCAGATACGCTTTCTAATCGTAAAGCGTTTATCATTAAAGGGGAACCTTCACGGTTCCTCTTTTTTGTTGCCGGTTCGCCGCCCCTCGTCAATATCCCGTCCGCCCACTCTCCGCCACTCCCGGCAACAGTATCCGCTGTCGTCCCGGCGCCGTTCAGCCCTTGTCTCCGCCCATAACGTCGGCAAAATGTAACCAGGGAACCTCGCCAAGCAAAAACCCCGCTGCACAAACAGCGGGGTTTCCTTTCGGCACATTGCCTTGCTATCTGCGGCGCAGAAACGACGGGATTTCCAAATCGTCTTCGCTGTCGTTTTCCTTTTCGGCAAAGTCTTCGATTTCGTCAAACTTCGGCACCACTACCGGCTTAACCGGCTTTTTGGCCTTGGCGCGCGAAATGCCCAAAATCTTGTCGATAAAACGTTGGCGGGTCGGTTCTTCCGGCTCTTCCTGAATCATCGCCTGCGCTTCTTCGCGGGCTCTGCGTTCGCGCGGCAGTTCTACTTCGCCCTGTTCCGGAAACAGCTGCGGCTCTTCTTCAATAATCTTAACCCGGGCCGTCGGGGCAAACGCCTTTTCCACTTTGACTTCCGCCAGTTCAGATTTCACCTGCGCCGCCTCTTCTGCATTGGCGACCACCGGCTTGTTGATTATCGCATTAAACAATGCCGAAGACGGGTGAGCCTCTTCATTCTCCTCTTCGCCTTTCAGCGCGGCAAATTCCTCCTGTTTCGGCGCCGCCGCCTTTTTCGCGGCAGTCAGCTCAACCACATTGTCAAGCTCAATCGGCGCTTCGTCCAAAACCGTTTCTTCAACCGTAATTTCTTCCCGCAGCGGCATTTCCGGCATCTCCCGGCGTTCTTCCTCATCTTCTGCTTTGCCGGCGTCAAGGTCAACATACGCCCCCATATCCTTGGTTTTCAAAACCTGCATTGTCGCTTCGTCGTCAATGCCCGTTACCACGATGGAAACGCGAATGCGCCCCGACAGCGAATCATCATAGCTGGAACCGAAGATAATCTCGGCATTTTCATCGACTTCCTCGCGGATGATATTAACCGCTTCGTCGATTTCCATCAGCGTAATGTCCGAACCGCCGGTAATATTAATCAAGACGCCTTTTGCACCCTTCATCGAACAGTCGTCCAGAATCGGGTTAGAAAGCGCCTGTTCCGCCGCAACGCGAGCCCGGTCTTCGCCTTCTGCCTCGCCGGTTCCCATAATCGCCTTGCCTTTGTCTTCCATAATGCGCTTAACGTCGGCAAAGTCGAGGTTAATCAGCCCCGGCATAATCATCAAATCCGTAATTGAGCGCACGCCGTCATAAAGCACTTCGTCGGCTTTGACAAACGCATCTTTGAGCGTCGTGTTCTTGTCGGCAATGCGAAACAGGTTCTGGTTCGGGATAACAATGATGCTGTCGACTTCCTGAATAAAATTCTCCAGCGCCGCTTCGGCGTTTTCCATTCTTTTTTTGCCTTCAAACGCAAACGGCTTGGTAACCACGCCCACGGTAAGAATTCCTTTTTCCTTGGCAATCTTCGCCACTACCGGCGCCGCGCCCGACCCGGTACCGCCGCCCATACCCGCGGTGATGAACACCATATTGGAATCCGCCAGTTCTTTTTCTATATCTTCGCGGGCTTCCTCGGCCGCCATTTTGCCGATTTCCGGCCTTGCACCCGCGCCCAGCCCCTGCGTGATTTCAAGCCCGAGCTGGATTTTCCGGCCCGCCGGAGAAAGCGCCAGCGCCTGCGCGTCGGTATTGGCAACAACAAAATCGACCCCCTCCAGATTCTTGGCCATCATGTTGCTGATGGCGTTGCCGCCGCCGCCGCCGACGCCGATAACGGTAATTCTTGGTTTCAAATGCGTAAAGCTCGTTTCTCCGACAGCCAGTTTTATTGCCATTGTTTTTTCTCCGTGATATAAAAAAAGCTAAAATCCATTTGTTACGGATTCTAGCTTTAAATAAATTAAGTTTTAGTTACCATCAGCACGTTTTTTTGCATAAATCAAGATTTTTCCGGCTCCGTTTTCTGCCGCGCTCCAAACGTCAGCACGTTTTTTTGAACAGCTCCAGAATCTTCGTAAACAGCCCGTCGGCATTGGAACTGACATTAACTTTCTTGACGATTTTGCGCTCCGAATTGTTGACGGCAAACAGTAACAGCCCCAGCGCCGTGGAAAACGTCGGATTGTGCAGCACCTGCGGAATGTTTTCGATATTGCGCGGCCGCCCGATTCGTACCTGCTTGTCCAGCACCATGCTCGCCACCTCGCGCATGCCCGGCAGCTGCGATGCCCCGCCGGTCAGCACCACGCGGTGCGAAGCGGTGTTCTTATAGCCTGCTTCGTCCAGCTTGCGCCCGACCAGCTCAAAAATCTCTTCAATCCGCGGCGAAATAATATTAATCAAATCCGAGCGGTAAATCTGTTTGATGTTGCTGTCGTCCTCTTCGCCGACCGGATATACGTTAATGATTTCCTGCTCGTCCTGGCTGATGAGAAACGCGCAGCCGTGGCGGTTTTTGACCTCTTCCGCGTAGTTGAACGAGGTCGTCAGCCCCAGCGCGATATCGTTGGTAACGTTAATTCCCCCGACCGGAATTGACGAAAAATAAACCGGGTGCCCGTTCTTAAACGTTGCAATGCTTGTCGTGCCGCCGCCGATATCAATAATCGTCGCCCCGAGTTCCTTTTCGTCGTCCACCAGGCACGAAAGCCCCGACGCGTACGCCGAAAACGCCTTCATCTCCACTTCAAGGTGCGAACTCTCTACCACCGTCGCCAGATTTTTGTACATCGGCCGCGGATACAGCCCGAGCAGAATATCCACGCTGAGCGTGTCGCCGTAAATGCTAATCGGGTTTTTGACCTCTTCACCGTTGTCGACATGGTACCCCATCGTCAGAAAATGAATCGGCTCGTTGCCCTCGACATTAACTTTCATCAGCCCTTTGTCGGTAACTTTCTTGACGTCTTCTTCGCCGACCGGGCGGTTCTTGTGGATAGAGATTGACGAGCTCCGCACCACGCTGCGGGTACGGTCGCCGGAAACATTGACAATCACGTTGGTAATGCGCTCGTTGGCCATCTGTTCGGCCGCTTCGACCGCATTGCAAACCGCAATCGTCGCCTGATTAACGTCGGTAACCACGCCGTTTTTAATCCCTTTGGCGGCATTGTAGCCGTAGCCTAAAATCGAAACCCTCTTTTCTTTTGTTACTCTGGCAATAATGCAGCACACTTTGGACGTTCCGATGTCCAAAGCCGCTACAATCGGCGATCTGTTAAAAGAATGGTTCATTGCAATCCCTTTACTTTTTTATCTTTTAAGCATCAAATCTTCAACAGACTTATCAATGTCTACCACAATTCTGTTATCGTACCTTACATCAAAGGAAGTTAATTTACGTTTAAAAATTCCCTGCCTTTTATTTAATAATGCGATTTTTTGGTAAGCTTCGGCAAATTTCTTTTCCGGCAGCTTGACAACCACGCCGTTGTTGACATTGTCAAAAATCAAATCCCAGCGCCGGTTGGAAACGAATACCGCCGCTTTGACCCGGTTCGCCAGTTCCTCATCGGTCGCCAGCACTTTCAGAAGTTCCGCCAGATGGTGCGGCGCGCCGTCGCCTGTCAGAAGCAAAATCGGCGCGTCCGGCTCGTATTCTTCAACCTCGATGACGTTCCCTTCCGCGTCCACCGGATAATAGCGCCCCTCATACTGCCAAATCGCCTTGACCTGCCGTTCTTCAATATTGACCAGAATATTGTTCGGGAAAAACTCTCTTTTGACCACGCATTTCCGCACCCACGTCAGCTGCTCGATGCGGTTTTGCAGCTTGGCAATATCAATCCCCAAAATGCTCTCGTTTTCCGAAAGGTTCAGCGCTTGGACTAAATCTTCGTAAGAAGTGCGGCGGTTGCCCTCGACAATCACGTCCTCGACATACATGCCGTGGTCGGCGGAGATTCTGTAAATTGCCTGCATCAGTTTGTCAAACTGTGCCGCAATCACGTTGTCGCGAACCGTTACCGCTGTCAGCGACAGCGACAGCATAATCAGAAACGCCGCCGCCAGCCCGGTCAGCCGGTATGCCCATTCGCGTTCGGGCCGGACCTTCATATCCTGCAAATTCATATTGTTAGCCGCCGTTGTTGCCATCTCGCTTTACATTCCCTTATTTTTTCACGCCCATACGCCGCACTTCCCATTCCAGCGTAATCGCTGTCTTCTCTTTCACTTTCTCGATAATCATTTCTCCAAGTTCTTCAATATCTTCCGCCGTTGCCTTGCCGCGATTGATGAGAAAATTGCAGTGCATGTCCGAAACTTCCGCCCCGCCGACTTTCAGCCCCGCGCAGCCTGCTTCCTTAATCAGCTTCCATGCTTGCAATCCCTCGGGGTTCTTAAACGTAGACCCCGCCGTCTTTTTATTAATCGGCTGATGCGCCAGGCGGTACGCCAGCTGCTCGTCCATCGTTTTGCGGATTTCTTCCGGCGCCGCTTTTACGCCCTTGAGCGTTGCGTCAAGCACAATCCAGTTTTCCGGAAACATACTGGAACGGTACGAAAAGTTAAAGTCTTCCGCCCCGGTTTCGTAAATCTGCCCCCAGTCGTTCATAATATGCGCCCGCACAAACACGTCCGACACCGTCTTGCCGAAACACCCGGCATTCGTGCGCAGCAGCCCGCCGATGCGCCCCGGCACCGAACAGATAAACTCCAGCCCGCCGACGCCGTTGTCAATCAGCGCTTTTTTCAAATCGCTGTTTTTCAGACCCGCGCCGACCGTAACTTCCGCCCCGTCAAACTTCACCTGACGAAACGCCGGCGCTTCCAGCTTAACGACCACGCCGGGAATGCCCCCGTCACGAATGAGGAGATTGGAACCGCCGCCGATAACCGTAACCGGAATTGCCGCCGGCTTGCGCATCAGAAACGTTTTCAAATCGTCCGCATCTTCGGGCAGAAACAGCACTTCCGCCGGCCCTCCGACCCCGAACCAGGTATGTTTCGCCAGCTTGGCATTCTCAATGTATTTGCCGCGCACTTCCGGCAGGCTGTCCAAAATCGGCGTCTTCGCCCCGAATAATCTTCCGAACATTATTTTCTCCTTTTTCTTTTTTGCATCGTCTTGTCCGTTCCTCGCTCCGTTTCACACGCCCTGCCGGTCGTTTCCGTCCCGGTTCGCCGTTGCCCTGTCCGAACACCGCTCTCCGGCTCGTTCGGTCGCTGCACCGCCGCCATCCGTTGCCCTGTCCGAACACCGCCCCGAGCCATTCGGTCGCTGCACCGCCGCCATCCGTCGCCCTGTCCGAACACCGCTCCGGCTCGTTCGGTCGCTGCGCCGCCGCCATCCGTTGCCCTGTTCGAATACCGCCCCGGGTCATTCGGTCGCTGCGCCACGGCTACCCGTTGTCCTGTCCGCCTCCCGGTCACGCCATCGCCGTCATCTGCGCCGCCGCCATCCGTTGCCCTGTCCGAACATCGCTCCGGGTCATTCGGTCGCTGCGCCGCGGTTACCCGTTGTCCTTGTCCTCGGCCGCCGCGTTCTTGCGCGTTATCGCCAACAGCATCCCCATCGCCAGACAGCTCGCCAGCATTGATGACCCGCCGTAGGACACGAACGGCAACGTCATCCCCTTGGCAGGCATGAGCTGCAGCGCCGAACACATATTGACAATTGCCTGTCCGCCGAGCGAGGCCGCCAGTCCCGATGCCGCATACATAACGAACAAATTGTTGTCGCGCATGGAAAGTGTCATCGAGCGTACCACAATCGCCGCAAACGCCGCGACGATAATCGTCGTCAGCCACACGCCGCACTCTTCTCCCGCCAGTGCAAAGATAAAGTCCGTATGTACGTCCGGCAGCGTCATCTTGACATACCCTTCGCCCGGCCCGCGCCCCAGCAGGTTGCCGTTGGCAAACGCGTCCATCGACTTTTGTATCTGCGACCCGATTTCATTCTCGGATGCCAGAAAACGGTCGATACGGTCGCGCACGTGTGCCAGAAAGAAATACGACCCCGTAACCAGTACCAGCCCTGCCGAAAACAGCGTCATAATCAGCCATACCGGAATTCCTGCCCAGACCATCTGCAGCGCCCATACGCCGGAAATCAGCACCGTCATGCCCAAATCCGGCTGTCCGAACACCGACAGCGCCGTCAGCAGAAACAGCCCGACCGCCAGCGTCATGCCCGGAAAATCCTCAATTCTCTTGTTCGCGTCCAGCAGCCACGCCGTTACCACGATAAACACCGGCTTGATGAACTCCGACGGCTGCAGCGAAAATCCCGCAAACTTAATCCAGCGCGCCGCCCCTTTGGTCGCGTCGCCGACCACATACGTCAGCACCACGCCGGCAAACGCGCACAAGAAGCCGAATACCGCCAGCCGCCGGATGGTGCGCAGGCTCTGCATTGAAACGCCGATCATCAGCACCAGCCCCATAAATATAAACACGCCCTGTTTCTTTATAAAGGCAAAATCGTCCGCCAGCCGGTCGCGGTGCGCCGCCGAAGGGCTTGCCGAAAGCACCAGCATCGCCCCGATAAAAATAAGAAAGACGGCCAGCGAAAAGCTGACCTTGTCCACCGTCCACCACCAGTTGGAAATTTTGCTCTTGCTGTGCCGTGCAAAAGAAAACATCGCCGCGCCGCCTCCCTTGTCAGATTAACGACAACAGGCCGATAACCGACGCCAGCGCCGTTACCGCCCAGAACGTATAAACGACCTTGACCTCGCTCCAGCCCAGCTGCTCAAAGTGGTGGTGTATCGGCGCCATCTTAAAAAAGCGCTTGCCGGTCTTCTTGAAATACAGAACCTGAATCATCACCGACACCGTTTCCAACACAAATACGATACCGACAATCGCCAGCAGAATCTCGTGCTTTAAGATGACCGCAATCACGCCCAGCACTGCGCCCAGCGCCAACGACCCCGTATCGCCCATAAAAACGCGGGCTTTTTTCAGGTTAAACCACAAGAACCCGACGCACCCGCCGGCCAGCGCCGCACAGACGACTGCCATTTCCGCGCTTTTGGGCACATACGGAAACGCGGTTTCGTTAAACGCCGGATACCCGGTCGCAAATGCAAACACCATAAATACCGAAAAGACGATAGCGAGCATTCCCGCCGCCAGCCCGTCCAGCCCGTCGCTGAGATTCACGGCATTGGACGCGCCGGAAATAACGATAACCGCAAACGGGATATACACCCACGACAGCTGGAACGACCAGTCAATATACGGCAGATACAGCCTGCTCTCAATCGAATTCGGCGTCGCCGCCGCAATAACGTTGACCGCCAGCACCGCCGCCATAAACTGGATAAACAGCTTCATCTTCGCCGTCATTGCGTTCGGCGTCTGCTTTTTGACTTTGACATAATCGTCGGCAAACCCCGTCAGCCCATAGATGAACAACACCAGCATCGAAATCCAGACAAAATGCTGCCGGACATTCGCAAACAGCAGCATCGCCAAAAGGCTCGTCCCCAAAATCAACAGCCCGCCCATCGTCGGCGTGCCTTTCTTTTCCTCAATATGCGATTTCGGCCCGTCGCCGCGTATCGGCTGTCCGCCGCGCTCATGCCCTTTGAGGAAAGCGATGAGCCTTCCGCCCGTAAGGAGAGATACAACCAAAGCCAGCGCAAAAGCCGCCGCCGCCCGCAGAGGCACCGTTTCCGGCGCATAAGACCAAAAAGACCACATTATCCGCACATTCCCGTCGCAAAAAAGTTAAACAAAATCTGAAAAAATATATTGGAATTGATTTTACAGTCAATATCTAAATGAAGTCTTAAAAAATATCTGAAAATCAAAATATTTTTCCCCGCCGCATTTTCGCGCCGCCGCCCGGCACCCTGCGCCCCCAAAATTCCACAATCACCCCGTATGCAGCAATTCCGCCCCGTCCGCCCGACGGTTATTCACTTTTTTTTAACCACGCCTGTCGTATGATATGATAAATATATGCGCCGCCGTACCATCGCACTGTCTGTCGTAGTCTGTCGTACTGCCGCACCAGTAAAGGAGTTTTGCCATGTCCGGATTTTCGCTGACCGCATTGTTAACCGCCGTTTCCCTCGTTTTTACCGGCATTTCCGCCTCTGCCGCTGACGGCGACCTTCCGCCCGAATTGCAGGGGCTTGGGCTGTATGAAGATATCCTGCCGATAGGCTCGGACGGCACCGGCGGGCTTCCGTCTTCGCGGCGCGCTTCACGCCAGCAGAGCATTATCCCGTTCATCATCTCGTCCCTGCCTAAAGCGACGTCCGCTGCCGCCACCAATAATATCGCCAACGCGGAGCAGGTTTTCTGTTACCATGTCGCCAAAAAGCCCGCGGATTTTGCCGGCTACACACTGGACAACTTTGCCGTTACCGGCTATTGCGGCGAACTGGATATAGGCGCCACCGCAACCACTTACGAGGCGCTTTTCACCCAAAGCCCGAACATTATAACCGCGCCTGCCGCCTGTGCCATTGAGCCGCGCGTCATGCTGCGTTTTGTGCGCGGCGTCGATTATACCGATGTCCTTTTATCCTCTCCCTGCCCGTCATTCACCGTCTTTTACGCCGGCAGATACACCGCTTTTAACATCAAGCAGGGCGTTATTGACGACATCATCAGCCAGTTTGACAAAGAAAACCAGCCGTTCAACTCCCCCGCGCTTTTGAAAAAGACCGTCGCCAACGGTACCGCCGACACCGACAGGGAAGCCGAAATCTATGAAAAGAAACAACGCGAAAACGCACCGGTAATGAACTGGAAAATGCCTGCCGCCGAAGAAGACAGAACGCCTTCTGCCTCCGGCTCAGGCTCGTCTCTGCCGCAGGCTTCCTCTGCAAAGGATTCGTCCGGCACGTCAAAACCGGCTGCCAGGGGCTGGGGAAATATTAAGCTGCGGATGTAGCGGCAGCCGGCCCAACACGCCGGCCTCCCGTACGCCCGGACATATAATCATCAGCGCTGTCCGTCCCCTGCCCCGACACCGTGTTTTGAAACTTCCGCCCCGATACGCCACAGCCAGAATCAATTTGAAACTTCCGCCCCGTTGCTCACCGGCCGGGCACATTTCGAAATTCGAAACTTCCGCCCCGATACGCCACAGCCAGACTCAATTTGAAACTTCCGCCCCATTGTTCTCCGGCCGGGTTCAAAGCGCATTTTTTTCATAAAATCAAACATTTTTTAACCACAGCTTAACTTTTTGCTTGCTATTTGAGAGGCGGCGTTATAAAAACGCCAACTGCGCGGCTTTCCGCTCCCGTGGTAAAACCGCAGCAGCATACAATCCCCCTCCCGGGGGATTTTGTGTTGTCTTCAACTTTGTATGGTCATTAACATCAATGCTGCCGCTAATCGGCAGCCGCAAAAGAAAAGGTAGGAAAAAAATGCTCGCGGTATTGCAGAATCTGGCAATGTCATTAAAACAAAAAATCAACGGTTTCGGCAGTTTTTATATGAAAAACTTCTGCCCCAAACTGGTAGAAGTCCTGCGCAAAGGCTATGACAAAGACAAATTCCGCCGCGACACTCTTGCCGGCATGACCGTCGCCGTCGTTTCGATTCCGCTGGCAATGGCCCTGGCGATTGCTTCCGGCGTTACTCCGGCGCAAGGGCTGTACACGGCCATCGTCGCCGGCTTTTTCATTGCCCTGCTCGGCGGTTCAAAATACCAAATCGGCGGCCCGACCGGCGCTTTCGTCGTCGTCATTTTTAACGTCATCAAAAACTACGGCCCCGAAGGGCTGACCATGACCATGCTTGTTGCCGGCATCATCCTGATTATTGCCGGCCTGCTCCGCCTCGGCACCTACATCAAATACATTCCCTACCCCGTCGTTACCGGCTTCACCGCCGGCATCGGTGCATTGCTGATTTCCACCCAGGTCAAAGACCTTCTCGGCCTGCAAATGGAAAGCGTCCCCTCTGATTTTCTTCCCAAATGGCAGGCATACTTTGCCAACCTCGGCAACTTCAGTTTCTCGTCGGTCTTCATTGCCGCCTTTTCGTTTGCCGCGATTTTCTACGTCCGGCACAAGCGCCCGAACCTGCCGGCCTACCTCGTCGCCGTCGTCGGCGCCACGCTGCTGGTCGCGGTGTTTGCGCTGTTCTCCGCCGCGCCGGATACCATTGGCTCCAAATTCGGTGCCATCCCGCACTTCCTGCCTGCGCCGAAACTGCCGGAACTTGACGTCAATCTGATGCTCAAAGTTTTCCCGAGCGGACTGACCATTGCCTTTCTCGCCGGGGTCGAATCCCTGCTGAGCGCCACTGTCGTCGACGGCATGAGCGGCGACAACCATAACTCTAACGCCGAACTTATCGCCGAAGGCACCGCCAACCTGATGAGCATGGCATTCACCGGCGTTCCCGCCACCGGCGCCATCGCCCGCACCGCCACCAACTACAAATCCGGCGGCTATTCGCCGATGGCCGGCATTATGCAGTCGGTAATTCTGCTTTTGTTCATGCTGCTGCTCGCCGGCGTTGCCAAATTTATCCCGCTCGCCTGCCTGTCCGCAATTCTGATTCTCGTCGGCTGGAACATGCTGAACCTGACCAAAATGTACTACCTCCTCAAAGGCGCGCGCGGCGACGCGCTGACCCTGGTCGTTACGCTGCTGCTGACGCTGCTGGTCGACCTCAACACCGGCATTTCCGTCGGCTTTATCCTCTCCAGCATTATCTTTATGCACCGCATGAGCAAGGAAATTGAAATCGAAACCGATGAAAAGGCGCTTGAATACAAAGGCGGCGGCCGCGACCTCTCGCAGGTTCTGCACGAACAGGGCGTTATCTCGCTGCGTTTCTCCGGCCCGCTGTTTTTCGGCGACGCGCTGGACGTAACCCGCTTTTTGCAAAAGATAAAAGCCGAACCCAAAATCATTATCATCCGCATGGGTTACGTTCCGCTCGTAGACATCAGCGGTGCCAACGCGCTGGTCAGCTTTATCGACCGTGTCAAGAAAAAACACGGTGCCAAAATCATCCTCTCCAACATCAAGAAGCAGCCGCGCCGTATGCTGCACGAAGCGTTTTTGCAAAACGGACTGACCTGGCACGACATTTCCACCGCCTCAACGTTTGAAAACGCGCTCAAGATTACCCGCCGCTACCTGCGTATGAAAAAGCGGCAGGAAGAGCAGCAGGCAACAGGCACCGCGGCGGAATAATCCGCCGCTTCTTCCTGCGTCAGCCCGGCGGTAACGCCCGCACGCGCCCTCCGCCCGTCTGCATCCTTCTCTTCATCTGCCACTGTTTTTCCCTTTTCCGCTTGACATTTCCGCCGCTCCGTCCTACCATACGTCAGAACAAAACCCTAACAACAGGACACCCATGCCTCAGGAAAAAGACATCGCTTCCGACTGCACCTCTTTCGCCTCAACCCTCGGTCATGCTGCCCCGGCAGCCGCACAGCCCGCCTCTTTTCCCACCTCTGCAACAGCCCCGCACACCCTCACCGGCGAAATCGACGCGCTCAAGGCCGTGTCCAAAGCCGTCCGCGACCTTGATTCCCTGAACCTTACCCAGCGCAAGCTGTTCGACAGGATTGAACATACCCACAACAACATCTTTATTCAGGGACAGGCAGGCACCGGCAAGTCCACCTTTATCAAATACCTGAAGAAACACTCTAAAAAACGCATCCGCCTTGTCGCCCCGACCGCCATCGCCGCGCTCAATATTGAAGGCGCCACCATCCACTCCATGTTTACCCTGCCGTTAAGCGATTTTCTCATTCCGCAGGAAGTGCGTTCCACCCGCCGCCGCAAACTGAAGTCCATTCTCAAAAAAACCGACATTCTCATTATCGACGAGGTGTCCATGCTCCGCCCCGACATTTTGGATATGATAGAAGAGCTGTGCTGCCAAGCGCGAGGCAATTTGGCGCTGTTCGGGGGGCTGCAGATTATCCTCATCGGCGACCTCTGCCAGCTTCCCCCGATAATCAAACCGGCGGCAATCCCCGCGTTCAAACAGAAATACGGCACCGCCGAACCGTACTTTTTTGACGCGTTATCTTATCAAAAAGGCGCATTTGAAAAAATCGAGCTGACCGAAGTCTACCGCCAAAGCGACAAAGAACTGTTAAGCTACCTGCAAAACCTCCGCAACGATGAAAACCTGCCCGAAACCGTCTCTTACTTCAATCGGCGCGAAAACTATCCGCCGGACTTCGCCGCCACCGCCATCACCATCACGCCGTACCGTTCGGTCGCCGACGGCATCAACCGCCGCCGCCTTGCCGAATTGCAGACGCCCGAACGCGAATACGAGGCCCAGCTCGCCGGTTCGTTTGAAAAAATGCAGGATACGCCCTCCCCGAAAATTCTGACCATCAAGGAAGGAGCGCTCGTCGTTTTTAACAAAAACAACTACCCCGATTACATCAACGGGACCTCGGGCATTGTCGAAAAGCTCGAAGACCGCTATATCGTTGTCCGCTGCCTTCAGGACAACAAATTCATTACCGTCCGCCGCGAAGAGTGGAAGTCGTTCGCCTATGACATTAACGAAGAAACCGGCGACGTAACCGAAAAGGAAACCGGCTCGTTTATCCAGTTCCCGCTCCAGCTCGGCTATGCGCTGACCATCCACAAGGCACAGGGCAAAACTCTTGACCGCGTCATTATTGACATCGACCGCGGCGCGTTCGCCCACGGCCAGCTGTACGTTGCCCTCTCCCGCACCCGCCGCAAAGCCGATATGCTGATAAAGCGCGGCCTTTGCGAAGACGACATCATTTTTTCTGACCGCATCAAAAGCTTTTTAAGCTGAAAACCATAAACGCGCCCGCTGCATTTTCGCCGGTTTTCCTCCTGACTTATGCGATTTTCCGTATGCCAAACAACGGAATAAACCCGAACAGGCAATGTTCCACACCGTCTTTTTTATATTTAATTTTATAAACCGTCAGTACATTAAACAATTTCAGTTTTCTGCTGTGCGTTGATTTAATAATTCTGAATACAGCCGGTAAACGATACAGACAATAAAAAAATTCGCCGTATTTAGCCGCATCTTCCGCTTCTCTTGCCAGCCACTGATTTACCAGATAGATTCCCCAACGCTCCTGATTTTTGCCGGCAAAAAACGGAGAGTGTTGCGCACACCTCCGCCAAGCGGATGCCAAACGCCGAAACCGTCCATCGTTCCAAGGTTTTACCGGAGAAGAATAATGTATGATTTTCGGATTTATTCTGCCGCTCTCCAGTGCTGCATATTTTTGTGTATTTACCTCAGAATAAAAAGCAGTTTTTCCCAACTCAACATGCCACATCGCGTTCCACATGACATCAAAGTAGTAAACCTTCCCGGCACAAACCATATTCAATACATCTTGGTCCGGGTATGACAAATCCGGCGTATCGGCTATTTTCTTTACACATTTCTCCACCAGATTTTCTTTTATCCACAGCGGAATATTGAACATCAGTACGCCGCTGTTGAAATACCCCTCCTCCGGACACCGTAATTTATCGCATATATAGCTCTGCATCTCAAAAGTATGAATATCTGAACAGGCTCCGATATAGTTTCCCTCCATATCCTCCATAAACATTTCCGCCACGTCAGCCTGCGCCAAAACATCGCAATCCAGATACAAAACCTTTTCATATTCTTTAAAAATCTCCGGTATCCAAATACGATAATACATTTCTTCCGAAAAATAACTGCACACATAAAGCGGACAATCCTTAACCCGCTCCGTCATATCAACAGCTTGAACGCATAAGCCCTCAAGCGTCATTTTCTGCAGCAATGCGAGGGTTTCTCTCCTCAAACCGCTGTGCAGCACATAAACCCGATATTCCTTGTCCGGAGACTTGTGTTCAATAATCGAACGAATTGCCACCGACATATACGGTGCATAATTCTCGTTACTCGCAAAGACAATTGGAATAATCTGTTTGTCAGCCATTAGTTCTCTCCCTATCTTCAGCAACAAATGCCGAACAAATAACAGCAGCGCTCAATTTCCTTCTCGTTGTAACAAACCGTAATAACCGGCAATAATCTTTATACTCCGGCATATACCCCTCCGCTGCTGAAAAAAAACGTTCGTTTTTTATCAACAAAAAACTGGGGATATTTTCATCGCCGATATGGCTATTTAGCTAAACCAAAAGTATATGAAATTAAACGAACGTTTAAATTAAACAGTATCGCAATACGGTTTACCGGCCCCGCATTTTGTCTTCGCAAGCGTACACTCCGCCTGCACTTTGCCTTCGCTGGCATCAGCTCCGTTCGTTCGTATTTTGCCTTCACTGATGTCCGTTCCGCGCACCAAACGCCTTCGCTAGTGTCCGTTCCGCGTCCCGCATACCGGAACCGGTGCCCATTCCGCCCGCACTTTCAGGCAGAAAATGTCTTTTTTGGCGCTGTCCGGCAGCTTGACGTAATCCTTTTCCGTCGTTACCAGCGACAGCCCCTGTGCTGCTGCTTCCGCCCGCAACGCCTCCAAATCCGTCGCCGTATAGGCATGATGGTCGGCAAAATCCCGCGTTGCGACAAGGATATAGCCGAGGCTCTTAAGCGTCTGGTAGAACTTTTCCGGATGTCCTATGCCCGCAAATGCCAACACCCGTTTATTCTCCAGGTCAAACGGCAGCGGTTTCAGCCTGCCTGAAAACACCGGCAGCGTACACTGCTCTGCCAGCCCGGTCTTGTCCTCGCCCATAATCAGAATATAGTCGGCGCGCTTTTCGCCATTTTTCAGCGTCTCGCGCAACGGCCCCGCCGGAATAATTTTGCCGTTGCCGATACCCGCAGCACCGTCAAATACCAGCCAGCTTTCGTCTTTATACAGCCCCGGATTCTGAAAACCGTCATCCATAATGATAATCTCCGCGCCGAGCCGCACTGCCTTTTCCGCGCCGAGCTCCCGCCTGGGCGCAATAATCGTCGGCGCCACGCCGGCCAGCAGCCGCGCCTCGTCGCCGGTTTCCGCCGCCGTATGCCGTTCCAGATTGACCACAATATTTTTCAGTTTGCCTTTATAGCCGCGGGTAACGAAAAAAACTTTCTTGCCGGCTTTGATATACTGTTCCGCCATGGCCATCGCCACCGGCGTCTTGCCGACACCGCCTGCGGTGATGTTGCCGATACAGATGACCTTCGCCTTGCACTTGCGGGGTTTGCCCAGTCTCAGCCGCAGCTGCGTCGCCGCGCCGTAAACCCACCCCAGCGGCGTCAGCAGCGTCGGAAATATGCCGTTTTTCTGCCAGAAACGCGGAGTTTTCATCGTCTCAGCTCCTTTGCCAGTGCCGCCGCAATTCCGTCCAAAACCGCCGCTTCCTTAACCGTCCAGGCGTACGCTTTTTGCTGCCTTTCCGCCAGCAGTGCCGGATCGCGCAGCAGCGTAATCGTCTCTTCAATCACATCCTCGGCGGAAGACACCTGATAAACCGCGTCAAAAAACCGCGCCCGCGTCATCATCTCCGCAAAGTTCTGCATATTCGGGCCGACGATGACCGCGTTTTTGTCGCGCGCCGCCTCCATAAAGTTCTGCCCGCCGTGCGCCACCAGCGACCCGCCGATAAAACTGACCTTTGCCAGCGCGTACCACAGCCCCATCTCGCCGATGGTATCGGCAACGTAAATATCCGTTTCCGGCGTTATCGGTTCTTCCGCAGAGCGCAGCGCCGCCGCAAAATGCCGGCTGCGGTACATTGCGGCAATTTCCTGCCCGCGGTGCGGATGGCGCGGTACAACGACAGTCAAGACGCCCGGCACGTTTTCCTTCAGCCACGGCAGATACAAAGCCAGCCGTTCCTCCTCGTCATGATGGGTCGAACTCGCCAGAAACACCGGACGTTCCCCGATAGCCTGTTTCAGCGCTGCCAGCTTGTCCGCGTCGACCGGCAGCGGCATGCCCGCAAATTTGATATTGCCGAAACAGTCCGCTTTCGGCGCTCCCAGAAAGATAAGCCGGTTCTTATCCTGTTCCGACTGCCCGAGACAGAGAGAAAAACACGACAACAGCTCTTTGGCGGCAAATTTAAACTTCTTCCACGTTGCAAACGACTTGTCCGAAATCCGCCCGTTAACCAGAATCAGCGGAATTTTTGCCGCTTTGATTTCCGACAGCAGCGACGGCCATAATTCAGACTCAAACCACAACACCGCGTCGGGGCGGAAATGCTTCAACAGCCGCTTTGCATACGCCGGCACGTCAAACGGAATAAACTGGTGGAACGCACGCGGCGGCAGGCGCTTGGCCATAATTTCCGCCGACGTCAGCGTCCCCGTCGTTACCATAATCGAAAGCTCCGGGTCTTCTTTCAGCAGCTTGTCAATCAGCGGCAGCATCGACACCGCCTCGCCGACCGACGCGCCGTGCATCCAGTAGAGTTTTCCTTCGGGGCGCGGGCGTTTGTACAGCCCCAGCCGCTCGTTGAAACGCACCGGATGTTCTTTGCCCGTCCGCCGCCGTTTTCTGATATAGGTCGCTTTCAACACGGGAAACACCAGAGTAATAAGCGTCTTATAAATTCCGATAACCATGTCAGGGTCCTTTCCGATATCCGGCGCACCGGTTTGTTTATATCCTCTTGTTCTTCATCTCTTCCGCCGGCACAATCTCCGGCAGCCCGCATTTGCGGTCAAGTTCCTGCGTCAGCGTATTCAGTTCGTCTTCAAACGCACGGCGCATCTGTTCCATTTCCTCCTCGGTTGCGTCGGGCGGCACAAACAACGGCCGTGTACCCGCCACGGCGCCTCTGGCAAAAAGCTTGGGAATAAGCATGGCGTCCCAGCTCCGTTTGGCAATCCACGCCCCTTCCGAACTGTAGGTAAACCCCATAACCGGTTTGCCGGTCTTCTGGGCAAAATAAATCACGCTTTTGTTCAGGCGCATCCTCGGCCCCCTGGGTCCGTCCGGAATAAGCGCCACCACCGTGCCCTGCTCCAGTTCGTGCACGATGCTGAGCGCCGCCGGAAGCGCTTTGCGGTAGCTGGAACCGTCGATGCTCAAAATATTGAACCCCCGAAGCAGCCGTGCGATAATCCGTCCGTCATTGTGCGGCGATACCAGCGCTTTCATCTGCCGCGGATTGCGCCAGAAATAGGGCAGCATCAGCGCCCGCCCGTGCCAGGCAACAAAAATGCCGCCGTCATTGTCGGCAATCAGTTTTTCAAACTCGTCTATTCCGCTGACGTCAAACTTCCCCGTTTTCCCCGCCAGCCATGCATATAAATAAGCCAGCCCGCCTATCAGGTCGAGTACAACCGGAAGCTTGCTGATTTTCTGCCGCAAATGTTTTATTTTGGTTCTAAATTCCGTACTTGACATATTGTTCCCTTCGTCCCCGGCAACCAGTCATCTGCCAATATATGGCGCATTGATTCCGTTTTCCCGGCAATCAGGTACCAGCTCGATATATGGCGCGTTGATTCCGTTTTCCCGGCAATCCGCTGCCTGCCATACATCTGGCGCATTAATCCGCCCTCTGACACCCAGCTGCCTGCCGGGCATAATGATATATTTTGTTCATAACACCGATAATCTTAAAAAAAGGTTTAAACCGCGCCCCGCTCCGCCAAAATTAACGCACCCGCCGCCTGCTGCCTGTGCACGCCGGTTACTGTCTGTGCCCGCCGATTGCTGTCTGTGCCCGCCGATTGCTGTCTGTGCCCGCCGGTTGCCGCCTGACACTGCCGCCTGCCGATTGTCGCTTGGCACTGCCGCCTGCCGCGCCCCAACGATTTTCTCTGCCGCTGACAAAAAGAAAGCCCCTCTGCAGCGCCGCCGTCAAACGGGGCATTGCAAGAAGGGCTTTCTCTAAATCAGGGTTGCGCGTTACGGGTGCAGCTTCAGGTCGGTGTATGCCGTATGGTGCATTACCTCCTGCTTGGTATCCGTATTGACGAAACTGAATTCCCTTACGTCGGAACCCAGATATGTGTCATCCGGATACAGTTTGGCACGTTCGGACAGGTACTGCACGCTCTGTGAGAATTTAAGTTCCAGCGGAATATTAAATTCTTTGTGCTTTTCCCTGTTGTCAAAGACGATTTTGACGGAACGCACCAGCGTGTTAAACGTCGGTTCAGGAGTGAGATAACCGCCGCCCGGCATCCGGTAATGCGGCACGAAGTTATAACGGTTGTCATCAAATTCTACCGTAAATGCCCTCTCTGTACCACTGATACGGGAAGTTTTCCCTTCGTTGGTAACATAAGAGTCATAAGTAACTTCTGTGTTTGCCACATACCAGCTGTTGTTGCTGTTTAATCCCATAGCCACAACCACCTGGTCAGTCCACGTCTTTACCTCGTCTTCCGCCGTTGAATGCGGAATTGTCTTGGTAACAATCACGTCAACCACGCCTTGGCGTTCACCATTCAGGCTCCAGTTAAGTTTGAAGTCCCAAACCGGCTCACCGGGAATGTCGCCTGCTTTTACCGACTTGGTATACCACGGCCGCAGCGTCATAACGTCTGATTTCGACGTCGTAACGGCCTTAGCTGACCACGAAGCGTTAAAAGCCAGAGTTACCTTTTGATTTTCTCCTTCAGCTTCCGACGTGTAATCGTCATAAACCACCGGGTCAATCTCAAGGTGCGGCGTAGAAAGCGTCGTATTGGCAACCGGCATTTTTTCATACCGCCAGCCATAACTGACCGTTGCTACCTGCCCATCAGAAAAGGTAAACTTTTTGACAATATCTTTGCCGAAAGTCGCCCCTTCTTCAAAGTTCTTGTCGCTTACCGTTTCCTCGCCGGTCAAAGCAACCGCCAGCTCAGCTTCGCTTGCCACCTCAATGTGCTTCTTTTCGAGAAGCACATTAATGTAAGCTGTCGGGTTAAAACGTTGTACGTCTGTCCCATCCCCGGTCAAGTCAACCGTAGAGCTTTGTTCAAACGAACCGGTGCTTTCGCCTTGTCCGTCATTCACGGATGTTGACACTTCGAGGTTTTTCTCCTCGCTGCCAATCCCTCTTGAGTTGAGATACTCTGCACCGCTGCACGCAACCAATACTACTGCGCTCACAGCTATAGCTGCAAAACGCAAGAAATTTTTCTTTTTCATACGTTTGTAAATTTTAGATTATTTAATTAAAAAAAATTTCTCTTGTATGTACCCTTGCAATAATAAAACATAAACCTTACCATGCTGTTCTGCATAAACAAAACAGCCGCAAACGGGCACAATAATTTTTTAACTGCCTTAATATAACATACTTTTTATACAAAATCAATATGTTTTTTGTATAAAAAAGAGTCCGGTTTTCACAAACCGGACTCCTGCGAACTTAATCGCAATAATTTATCCCTTAAAGGCGGAAAATTTTGCGAAAAGACCGCAGATGTCTCCCAAGGAGCACGAGTGTACATAAACGTACACGACGCGACGAAGAAGAGCACCATCTGCGAGTCAGTTCACAATAATTTCCCCCTTTAAATCTTCATCTTGTAGAAGGAGCGGTAAACAAAGACCAACCCCACCAACAGGAAGAAGATGCCGAGGCCGAGCGAAACGCACTTCGGCGCCGCTACCGCCATCTCGACCGCAAGCAGGCCGAACAGCGTCGTGAATTTAATAATCGGGTTCAGCGCCACCGAAGACGTATCCTTGAACGGATCGCCGACCGTATCGCCGACGACCGTCGCATCGTGCAGCGGCGTGCCTTTTTCGCCAAGGTCGACTTCTACGACCTTCTTGGCGTTGTCCCATGCACCGCCGGCATTCGCCATAAACAGCGCCTGGTACAGCCCGAAGACCGCAATCGAAATCAGATAGCTCGCAAACAGATTCGCATCAAAGCACGCAAACGCAATCGTGAACGAGAAAATCACGATAAAGATGTTGAACATACCTTTCTGCGCATACAGCGTGCAGATACGCACCACTTCCTGCGAGTCTTCCTTGGAAGCCGCCTTTTTGCCCGAAAGCTTGATGTGCTGCTTAATGAAGTCGACCGCACGGTAAGCGCCGGTAGAAACCGCCTGCATTGACGCACCCGAGAACCAGTAGATGACCGCGCCGCCGAGGATAATGCCGAACAATACCATCGGGTCAAGCAAATTCAGCTTAAGGTTCAGCAGCAGAATGATGGAGAAAATCATCGTCGTCGCACCGATAACCGCCGTGCCGATAAGCACCGGCTTGGCTGTCGCTTTGAACGTGTTTCCGGCGCTGTCGTTGGCTTCCAGCAGGTGTTTGCCCTGCTCAAAGTCCGGCTTGAAACCGTAGTCTTTCTCAATCTCTTTCTTGACGCCTCTCAGGCTCTCAATCTGGGACAGTTCAAACACCGACTGCGCGTTGTCGGTAACCGGGCCGTAGCTGTCGACCGCAATCGTTACCGGCCCCATGCCGAGCATGCCGAACGCCACCAGGCCGAATGCAAACACCGTCGGATAGACCATAAAGTCGTCCAGGCCGTCCTGCGCCGTAAAGAATGCGATAACCATCAGGCCGACCATAACCAGCCCCTGCCAGAACGCCGACATATTGCCGGCGACAATACCGGAAATGATGTTCAGCGAAGCGCCCGCCTCGCGGCTGGACTTGACGATTTCCTGCACGTGCTGCGATTTGGAAGACGTAAAGATTTTCGTAAATTCAGGAATCAGCGCCGCTGCCAGCGTACCGCAGCTGATAATCAGCGACAGCCGCCACCACAAATCGGGGCTGATGTTGGAAAGCATAACATACGAAATGCCGAACGTCACCGCAATCGACGTCAGCGACGTCAGCCAGATAAGGCTCGTCAGCGGCTTTTCAAAGTCAAAGATTTTCTCCTTGCCGTAGCGCGCTTCGGAAATTTTCCCGTTCAGCCAGTACGAAAACAGCGAGGTCAGAATCATCAGAATGCGCATCGCAAAAATCCATACGATTAAACGCGCCTGAAAATCAACGCCGTTCGCCAGCATGACCAAATCGCCGTTATTGGCATACATCATGCCCGCACCCAGAACGATAAAGCTGATAAGCGCCACGCCGGTAACGCCGTAGGTTTCAAAACCGTCCGCAGTCGGGCCGACGGAGTCGCCCGCGTTGTCGCCGGTGCAATCGGCAATCACGCCCGGATTGCGCGCATCGTCCTCGCCGATTTTAAAGATAATTTTCATCAAATCCGCACCGATATCGGCAATCTTGGTGAAAATGCCGCCGCAAATGCGCAGCGCCGCCGCGCCGAGCGATTCGCCGATGGCAAAGCCGATAAAGCACGCGCCCGCACTCTCTTTGGATACGAACAGCAAAATTGCCATCATCATAATCAGCTCAACGCAGATGAGCAGCACGCCGATGGACATGCCGGACTTGAGCGGCAGGCTCATTACCTTGTACGCCTTGCCTTCAAGCGAAGAAAAAGCCGTGCGCGCATTCGCGTAGTTGTTGATGCGCATACCGAACCACGCCACCGAATACGAGCCGAGAATACCCAGCACCGACCAACCCAGAACCGTCAGGACTTTCGGCAGCGGCGTATCGTTCAGGCCGTAAAAATAGTAGAAAATGCATACCGCAATAAACACTTCGAGCAACAGCAGCAGTTTCGCCTGCTGTTTCATATAGGTCTTGCAGGTTGCGTAAATCAGTTCCGACACGTTAAGCATCGACTGATGCGCCGGCATATTCTTGATTTTGTGAAACTGATACCAGCCGAACAGCATGCCCAAAACGCAGATAACCAGCCCGAAAGCCAAAATCTGCGTACCGGACACCGCCCAGCCGAAAATATTGTAACCCACGTCCAGCGACGGGATTTTGAGGTCGATTTCGGACGCCTGCGCCCCGCTCGCCCCCACGGCCAATGCCGGCGCCAACGCCGCCGCAAAAGCCGTCAATTTCTTAATGTTAAGCATGTAATCTCCCTTTTCATCGGTATTAACGAGCAACCCGGACGGAAAAAAGGCCCTCCGCCGGCAGCTGCCCCGAGTTTAGCCGCCCATTTCTAAACAACCGGTTAAAACTTCAGGAGATATTTTTAAGTTTTTCTTTTAAAAATAACGGGTTATTACACCCGCACCAGCACCCTCGGCTACCACTCGCTCATCAACCCGCCAGTCCGCAGCGCCCTCTCTCCTCGCCCCGCTCATCAACTCGCCGACGACCACCTGCGGCCAACGCACCGCCCCCCGACTACCGCTTATACAGCCTGCGGTTCGACACGCCTTCCCCAGTTACCACTCGCGCAGCCTGCAAATCAAATCAACACACCGCGCCCTGACTACCACTCGCGCAGCTTACGGTTCAGTTCGCGCTCCTTAATGCTCTCACGCTTATCATAAAGTTTCTTGCCCTTGCCGATGCCGACCTCCAGCTTGGCCAGCCCGCGCTCGTTAAAATACAGCCGCTTGGCAACCAGGGAATAGCCTTTCTTCGCCATCGCCCCGATAATGCGGTTGATTTCATGGCGCGTCAGCAGCAGCTTTTTCTTGCGGTTCGGCTCCTGCTTTTCATACCCTTTGTTGGCATACTCCTCAATTTTGAGGTTTTCGATAAATAATTCGCCGTCGGCAAAAGAACCGTACGTATCGGTCAGGCTTGCCTTGCCCAGCCGCAGCGATTTGACTTCGGTACCGCGCAATTCCAAACCGGCGGTAAACGTTTCCTCAATGGCATAGTCAAACGTGGCGCGGCGGTTGACGGCCACCTGCCCCGATGCGATAAAATCCGATTTTTTTACTTTCTTTGCCATTGTATGCCTCAATTCAAACAACGGGAAATATAACCGCAACTCCCCGCCCTGTCAAGCGGAAATATCGTCCTGCTTCATTTGCCCGCATCATAAAACAGCCGCCGCACAGCACAACCGCATCACAATACAGCCGCTGCACAGTACGTTGTTCTCCGTTTCCCGCTGCACATCACCCGTTCTTTGTTCCGCCGCCTCTGCAACACGGCACATCTTCCCCACTAAAAAAAGCGCCGTCCGCAGACAGCGCCTTTTCCCAAATTTCCGAACCGGCCGTTTTACCAGCCACGAAGATAAATGTAAGTTTCTGTACCCGAAGCGCTGAGCATTCCGAGGACGGCGTAAAAACACTTCAAATCCAAATCCGCATTCATCGGCCGGGAATAGCCGGTTTCAGTCTGCCGACAGGACAAATCATGCTCTTTTCGCCAGCGATATTCCGCCTCCGTAATCTGGGTTTCCCTGTCATCCATCGTCCAATAAATCATCGGCACCTTAATCCGTTTCTGCTCTTCCGCCGGCAGGGCGTTAAACAGCTCCTCGGCCAACAGGACAAGTTTCGGATAAGCCTTGCTGCTGCCTATCAAAAGCGGAATAAGCTCCATCTGTTCAGCCTGCGGCAAAAACTTAAATACCGTTGTAAGCGCGGCAAAACATTTTTCCTGCCTGTCTTCAAACTTCCAGCAGTCGCGGCAAAAAGCATCCAGCCACGCTTTGGGATAAAAGGCCTTTTCAGCGGCTTTGTGCAGCGATGTCAGAAAAACTTCGGCCTTGCCCGGTTCTCTTTTTACCGATTTGGCATTTAGCTTCCTGTTTTTTTTCTTAGAAATTTTAGCTTTCATAAAATCAAATTTAAAATAATTAAACTTCCATAACAATATTCTGTTGCGTTGTTCTATAACATCGCCGCCGGGTTTTGTCAATACCTGTCTGACCCGGCACAAAAGCACGGCGGCAAAACGTCAAACAAAAAGCCGGTAAAAACCGGCTTTTTCCATCAGTCAGCCCTTCGCCTTAATGCACCGTATCGGTCTTAAGCGGCGTAACCGGATGTTCCAGCGCCACAGCCAACACGTCGTTGACATTTTCCGCCAGCACGATTTTCAATTCGTTCTTGACAATCTCCGGCAGTTCCGCCAGGTCTTTTTCATTGCCTTTCGGGATAATCACCGTTTTGATGCCGCCGCGCAATGCCGAAAGCAGTTTCTCTTTCAAACCGCCGATTGGCAGCACCCTGCCCTGCAATGTAATTTCGCCGGTCATCGCAACATCGCTCCTGACCGGAATTTTCGTAAACACCGACACCAGCGTCGTATACATCGTAATTCCCGCCGACGGACCGTCTTTCGGAATGGCTCCCTCCGGCACATGGACATGCACATCGGTCTTTTCAAACACCTCGGGATTAATCCCCAGCGCCTGCGCATGCGACCGCACGACCGAATATGCGGTGTCAATCGATTCTTTCATCACTTCGCCGAGTTTGCCGGTTTGTTTAATAACACCCTTGCCAGGCATATCCACCGCTTCGATAAACAAGATGTCTCCGCCGACTTCCGTCCATGCCAGCCCGGTCGTAACCCCGACCAGATTTTTCTCCTCGCGCACGCCGAAATGAAACTTCTTAATGCCGAGATATTTGTTCAGGTTGTCAGGCGTAACCGTAATATGCTCGTCTGCCGTAACCGTAATATGCTCGTCCGCTGCCGTTTTTTCATTAGCCGTTTTTTCATTAACTGTGCCGTTGCGGCTCCGCCCGGCGCTCTTTCCGCCTTTCTCCGCCTTTTTCTCACTGTCCAGCAACAGTTCTTTCGCCGACTTGCGTGCAATCGTCGCCAGTTCGCGTTCCAAATTGCGCACGCCGGATTCCGACGTATAGTAGCGGATAACGTCGCGGATGGCATCGTCGGTAATAAACAGCTCCGTCGGCTTAATCGCATTCTCCTTAAACACTTTCGGAATCAGATGCCGCTTGGCGATTTCAATTTTCTCCTGCTCGGTATAGCCGTCCAGCCGGATAATCTCCATGCGGTCCAGCAGCGGCCGCGGCATATCCAGCGAGTTGGCGGTCGTTACGAACATCACCTTGGAAAGGTCATAGTCCAAATCCAGATAATGGTCGTTAAACGTCGCATTCTGCTCGGGATCCAGCACTTCCAGCAGCGCCGAACTCGGGTCGCCGCGCCAGTCCGAACCGAGCTTGTCAATCTCGTCCAGGAGAAACAGAGGGTTGGACACGCCGGCTTTTTTGATGTTTTGGATAATCTTGCCCGGCATTGCTCCGATATAAGTGCGGCGGTGTCCGCGGATTTCCGCCTCGTCGCGCATGCCGCCCAGCGACGCGCGCACAAACTTGCGCCCCGTTGCCCTGGCGATTGACCGCCCGAGCGAGGTTTTGCCCACACCCGGTGCCCCGACCAGGCATAAAATAGGGCTCTTCAAATCTTTCGACCGCGCCTGCACTGCCAGATACTCGATAATGCGCTCTTTAACTTTCTGCAGGCCATAGTGGTCTTCGTCCAGAATTTCTATCGCTTTGCCGAGATTATGGCTGATTGGCGAATACTTGCCCCACGGCAAATCCACCAGCCAGTCGAGATAATTGCGGATAATCGTCGATTCCGCGCTCATCGGCCCCGCCGCCTTAAGTTTTTTCAGTTCCTGATTCGCTTTGGCTCGCGCTTCTTTGCTCATTTTGGATTCGGCAATTTTCTTCGCATATTGCTGCAGTTCGTCTTCCTCTTCGTTTTCTACCCCGGTCAGCTCTTTCTGAATCGCTTTCAGCTGCTCGTTAAGGTAATAGTCGCGCTGGTTCTTTTCCATCTGGCTCTTGACACGGTCTTTAATTTTGTTTTCCGCCGCAATGCGCGCGCCTTCTTCATTAAGGATTTCCAAAAGCTTGGTCAGCATCGCGCGTTCGTCGCGGCATTCCAGCAGCTCCTGCTTGTCCGAGGTTTTGATATCCAGATTGCCGATAATCACCGCAATCAGTTTGCCGAGGTTTTCATGCTGGTTGACAATCATCAGGCTTTCTTTGGGCAGTTTGGAATAGTCAATCGTCTGCTGGCGGAATTTTTCGCTGACCACCGCCGCCAGCGCCTTAAGTTCAGCCTCGTCGCCGCCGTTTTCCGCCAAATCATAAGGTTCGATAAACGCCGTATAATAATCGCCGAACGTATTGAGTTTCTTGACCCTGATGCGGCGGATTCCCTCAACGGCCAGATTAAGCGTCCCGTCCGGCATGGTAATAAAGCGCTTGATGCGCGCCAGTGTCCCGATTTGATAGAGGTCTTTTTCCTTCGGATCCTCTGTTGCCGACTGCTTTTGGGTCAAAAGCGCCAGCGGCGTCCCAAACTGATAGGCGGCTTTCGCGGCTTTAAGCGACATGCTCCGACCGACGAACAGCGATGCCGAATTTTCCGGAAAAACCACAATATCCCGGAGCGACAGCACCGGATATTCCATATTCTCCAAAATCATCTTGTCATCTGCGGGCGGAAGCGCATCTTTTGCTTCCGGATGGTTGTCTATGTTGATGTCTTTATCTTCAACGCGGCTCATTATAATATCCTTATGAATTGCTCAAACAAACTGCTAAACCGGCACGCTGCCCTGCTCTTCCGTTCGAAAAAACCGGCACCCGCGCCCCTGTCCTGACGGCACGCGGTTCTGCTTCCCCGTTCGAAAAAACCGGCACCCGCGCACCTGTTTTTAGTATCCTTTGCAAAGGAGGCTGCTCTCCCGTATGGATGCACTTTCCCTCTGTATGGATTAGTTCTATATAGTGTCGGGTTTTCTTTTCTGCAATGCCCGAGATGTAATTTTGCCAAATCCGCCGCCGCTTGGCAAGGCTCGCGATGTTCTATCCACAACATAACGCCGCCGTCTCAAAACACACCCGTCCCTCCGCCGTTTCCAATACTCCACGCGCCGCCGTCTCAAAATGCTCCCGCTGCCATGCCGCTTTGCCGGCCTCTCTCTTGCCATTCCCGCATTTCCCCTTGACAAAACGTTCCTGTCGCCTTAATATCCCCCCAAAAATCCACCCCATCTGAAGGAGACCTTTCGTGCAAACGGTTATTGACAAATTAAGCGACATTTTTTCCGCGGGTTTTTCCGCTGCCGGTTATGACGCTGCCTTGGGGCGCGTTGTCGTTTCGGCTCGCCCGGACTTATGCCAGTTTCAGTGCAACGGCGCCATGTCCGCCGCCAAACAATATCGCAAAGCTCCGCTGGCAATCGCCGATGACGTGGCTGCGGCACTGCCTGCCAACGATGTCGTCGCAACCGTTTCCGTCGTCGCCCCCGGATTTATCAACATCACCGTCAAAGACGAATTCATCGCCTGTTATCTGGAAGAAATGAGCCAGAGCGAAAACTGCGGCTTTGCCAAGGTTGAAAATCCCCGCACCGTCGTCATTGACTACGGCGGGCCGAACGTTGCCAAACCGCTGCATGTCGGGCATCTGCGCTCGGCCGTTATCGGCGAATGCTTAAAGCGCCTGAACCGTTTTGCCGGCAACAAGGTCATTGCCGATGCGCACTTGGGCGACTGGGGGCTGCAAATGGGGCTGATTATTCACGAACTCTCCCTCCGTCATCCGGAATTGCCGTATTTTGACGAAAATTATGCCGGGGACTACCCGCAGGAAGCGCCGTTCACTCTGGCAGATTTGGAGCAGATTTATCCTTTTGCTTCCGCCAAATCCAAAGAAGACGAAGCCTATCTGGCCGCTGCCCGCGCCGCCACGCAGGAAATGCAGTCCGGACGCCGCGGTTACCGTGCCCTGCTGCGCCATATCGTCGGCGTTTCCGTTCCCGACTTAAAGCGCAACTATGCGCGGCTGGACGTCGACTTTGATTTCTGGCTCGGCGAAAGCGATGCCGACCCTTTTATTCCCGATATGGTCAGGATGATGAAAGGCAAAGGGCTCGCCTATGAAAGCGAAGGGGCTCTCGTCGTAGATGTCAAAGAAGAAAGCGATACCGCGCCAATCCCGCCGTGCATTATTTTGAAATCCGACGGCAGCGCAATTTATGAAACGACCGACCTTGCCACCCTCGTCCAGCGCGAACGGGATTTCCGCCCGGACCGCGTCATGTATGTTGTCGACAAACGCCAGGCGCTGCATTTTGAGCGCGTTTTCCGCTGCGCCCGCAAAACCGGCGTAATCCGCCCCGAAACCGAACTGACGTTCATCGGTTTCGGCACCGTCAACGGCAAAGACGGCAAACCCTTCAAAACCCGTTCCGGCGGCACGATGAAACTCTCCGAACTGCTGGATACGGTAGAAAGCAAAGTTGCGATTAAAGGCGAAGAGGAAATGCCCGCAGCCGAACTGCGGCAGTTGAAACAGGCCATCGGCCTCGCCGCCATCAAATACGGCGACCTGATGAACCCTTGCGAAAGCAATTATATTTTTGACATTGACAAGTTTGCCTCGTTTGAAGGCAATACCGGGCCGTATATCCTTTATACCATGGTGCGGATAAAGTCCATTCTTGCCAAGCTTAAGGAACGCCATCCGGAGATTGCCGCTGCGGTTTCGTCCGGCACAACTGCATCCGGAACCGCCTGCCGTTTTGCCGCTTTCACCACTGCCAGCGAACGCGACCTGGCTCTGACGCTGACCCGTTTCAGCCACACGCTTGGCGAAGCGCTCAAAAAAGATGCCCCCTCCATCATCTGTTCGTATGTGTACGAGATTTCCAACAAGTTCAACGTCTTCTACCACGATAAAAAGATTTTGGCAGAAGAGGATAAAACGACCCTGCGGTCGCTCGTTGCGCTGATTACCCTGACACTGAAGGTTTTGGATATATGCATTAACATTCTGGGTTTCAAAGCGCCGGAAAAAATGTAACAAAAGATACAACGCCTGCCCTGCTCCCACATCGGAACACCCGGAGCTGCCGCAAACTTGCTGTTCTGTCCCGCTGCTCTGCCTGCCTTTCTGCTCTGCTGCGAAACCTGTTGTTCTCGCCGCGTTGCTCTGCCTGCCTTTCTGCTCTGCTGCGAAACCTGTTGTTCTGCGCCCCGCTGCTCTGCCTGCCTTTCTGCTCACCGCAACCCCGTTGTTCTCGCCGCGTTGCTCTGCCAGCCTTTCTGCTCACCGCAAACCTGCTGTTCTGCCGCAATGCCGTTCAGCCCGGTTTCCGAGTTTTCCGCGGCCGGTTCCTAATCCTCCACGACCAGCCGGATGGATTCCAGCCTCTTAATTTCGTCGCGGCACTTCATCGCCTGTTCAAATTCCAAATCCGCCGCGTATTGTTTCATTTCCCTGGTCAACCGCTTGATTTCTTTGGCGATGTTTTCAATCCTGTCGCGGGCAATCGGCGCCGTCAGCTCCTTGTCACCCTCTGCCTCGGTCATCGTCTGCAATACTGACGAAATCGCCTTTTTAATCGTCTTCGGCGTAATCCCGTGCTCCAGGTTATATTGAAACTGCTTCTTGCGCCGCCGTTCGGTCTCGTCCAGCGCAAACTTGATTGAATCCGTCATCTTGTCGGCATACAGCACCACGCGCCCCTCGGCATTGCGCGCCGCCCGCCCGATGGTCTGAATCAGCGACCGCGTCGAGCGTAAAAACCCCTCTTTGTCCGCATCGAGAATAGCCACCAGCGAACACTCGGGAATGTCAAGTCCCTCGCGCAGCAGGTTAATTCCGACCAGCACGTCAAACACGCCCTGCCGCAGGTCGCGGATAATCTCAATACGTTCCAGCGTATCAATATCCGAATGCAGATACCGCACTTTAATCCCGTTTTCCTTAAGATATTCGGTCAAATCTTCCGCCATCTTTTTCGTCAGCGTCGTAACCAGCGCCCGCTCGCCCTTGGCAATCACCTTGCGGCATTCCGCCATCAAATCGTCAACCTGGTCTTCCACCGGCTTGACCACGCAGACCGGATCCATCAGCCCCGTCGGGCGGATAACCTGCTCGGCAAACACGCCGTGGCTCTGTTCCAGTTCCCAGTCGCCGGGCGTCGCCGAAACGAAAATTGTCGGCGCGCGGAACCTGTCCCATTCCTCAAACTTCAACGGCCGGTTGTCCACGCACGACGGCAGTCGGAACCCGTAATCAGCCAGCGTGGATTTGCGGTTGCGGTCGCCGCGATACATGCCGCCGATTTGCGGCACCGAAATGTGGCTCTCGTCAATAAACAGCAGCGCGTCTTTCGGAAAATACTCAAACAGCGTCGGCGGCGGTTCGCCCGGCGCACGTCCGGTCAGATAGCGTGAATAATTTTCAATCCCTTTGCAGTGCCCGGTCGTTTCCATCATCTCCAGGTCAAACCGCGTCCGCTGCTCCAGCCGCTGCGCCTCCACCAGCTTGTTGTCGCGCCTCAGCTCGTCAAGCCGCAAAGCCAGATCTTCCTTAATGTGCATCATCGCCTGCGACAGCGCCGGACGCGGCGTAACATAATGGTTCGCCGGATAAATCGTAATCTCTTCCAAATCCGCGGTTTTTTTGCCGGTCAAAACGTCAAACTCGCTGATTTTTTCAATCTCGTCGCCAAAGAAAGATACCCGCCACCCGCGGTCTTCGTAGTGCGCCGGAAAGATATCCAGCGTATCACCCTTAACCCGGAACGTAGAACGCACGAAATTCGCCTGATTGCGCTCATATTGCAGCAACGCCAGATTTTTATAGATTTCTTTCGGCTCAATGCAGTCGCCTTTTTTAAGCGAAAACGCCATCGCCGAATACGATTCCATGCTTCCCAAACCGTAAATGCATGACACCGACGCCACGATAATCACGTCTTTCTCTTCCAAAACGTTACGCGTCGCTCCGTGCCGCATCCGGTCAATCTGCTCGTTAATCGCAGAATCTTTTTCAATATAGGTATCAGTCTTCGGAATATATGCTTCCGGCTGATAATAGTCGTAGTAGGATACGAAATACTCAACATGGTTGTGCGGAAAAAACTCTTTCATCTCCGCATACAGCTGCGCCGCAAGAATTTTGTTCGGCGCCATAATCAGCGTCGGCTTCTTCATCTCCTCAATGATTTTGGCCATGGTAAAGGTCTTGCCCGAACCGGTAACGCCCAGCAGAACTTGGTTTCTTTCGCCTCTTCTCAGGCCGTCGCACAGTTGCCTGATTGCTTCCGGCTGGTCTCCCGACGGCTCAAACGGGCTGACCACTTCAAATTGATTGCTCATAGAGGTATATATAGCGCCGTCTGCCCCCAAAAGTCAATAGATATAAAAACCAGCCATTCCCTGCTTTCGCCGTTTTTCTTCTCAGTTTTAATATTTCCCTTACTGTACAGTTTTTTTCGCACTGGTTCTTACATTCTTGTATTCCTTACCCTTGCGAACAATCCGGACTGCTGAAAAAAAAGGGTCGTTTAAAATCAACAGAACTGTTTCTTTATTTTTATAATACAATCAATCAGTTAAAAAAACGTAAATAAAACTAAAGATGTATATTTTAAACGACCCCAAAAAATCAGCACGACACACTCCAAAAAACAAAGGCAACCTATATCAAAGGACAAAACCATGAACAAAAATATCTTACTGGCAGGAACCGCTATTTGCTTGTTAAGTATGGCCTCAATTGTCCATGCCCAGACAACAAATAATGAGGAAGACACTTTTGAATCCATTCAGTTTAATAAAGGAACCGGATGGATTGCCAGCGATGAATCCGGATCAAGCTATACCCAAATCAATTACCTGACAAATAGCGACCTTACCACTCTGCAAAACAGTATCAATATGATTGGCAATACCGCTTATGCCACCGCGGCCAATCTGCGTACCACACAGGAAGACGCTACCACAGCCAAAACTCAGGCGTCCGAAGCCAAAACAGCCGTCGACAATTTGAGCAAAACTGTTGAAAGCGAGTTGGCACTCAAAGCCGATACCACCACGGTTACCGAACTGTCCAATCGCATCACCACAAATGAAGGAAAAATTGACCAAAACAGCAATGACATTGCCGCTCTTGAAGAAGAACAAGACGAACAAAATACAAAAATAAACAACATATCTTCCGGCACCACATACTCTGGAACCGGGCTGGAAGCCAACGTCAGAAATACGGCAACTTCCGTCTTTAACAGCAACCTGAATACGGCGCTGGAAAGTGGCGGACAAATTTATACCTTCACCAACAACCGCATTAACATCGGCATAGAAACGGCCCTTGAAAGCGGCGGTTCCATAAAGTCAGCCATAGACAAAGCCACAGACACAAGCGAAGGCATCGGCAACGGCCATGATAACCTTGTCAGCGGCGACCAGGTTTATGATGCCATCAATAATGCCAAAACCGAAATTTCCGACACCATTGGCAGCACGGCCGAAGAAGTCGCCAACACGGCAATTTCCGACGCTCTTAAAGAAGAAGGCAGCATTACGCAGGCCATAAATCAGGCAACGAAAGACCTTGCCTCAGGCGACACCATCCAAAACGCCGTCAGCGAACAGGTTTCTTCCGCGATTGAAGAAGGCAATTTCGCCACCAAAGACGACATTACGCAGGCCATATCCGACAGCGTAGCCGAGGGCGGGACAATTGATACGGCCATCAACGATGCCGTCACGGAAGCCGGCAGCAACTATGCCACCAAAGAAGATTTGGCCGGCCTGGCTTCGGGTGAAGAAATGCAAAACGCGATAAGTGATGCCGTTAATACGGCCACCGAAGGACTTGCCTCTGAAGAGTACGTCAACAGTGCCGTTGACTCTGCCAAAACCGAAATCAGTAATTCTCTGGAAGGCTATGTTACCGACGGCGAATTAAATGACGCCGTCGCCGGCGCGGTCGGCTCCGCAACCGGTGCTCTGGAAACGCAAATCGCCGACAAAGTCTCCAAAGACGATATGAACAGTGCCATTTCGGAAGCAACCACCGGCCTGGCCAGTGAAAGCTACGTTGACAGTACCGTTGCCGGAGCCACCGAAGGTCTGCTGGACAAAGATACCGCCGACGGCCTGTATGCATCAAAAAACGATCTGAACAACTACGCCACCAAAGACGAGTTAAACAACAAAGCTGACGCTTCCGATGTATACAGCAAAACCGAAGCCGACAATAAATTTGTCAGCAAGGACAATCTGGATACGATTAAGAATGAAATATCCACAGAACTGGACGGACAATACGTTTCTCAAGACGAGCTGGCTTCAACCGTCCAGAATACCATTACCGACCAGCTGGGCGATACGGTCAGCAGCGCCGTCAGCGACGAAATCAACAAGCAGACTGAGAAGCTGGAACAAACCGTAACTGACAATGTTATGGGCGGTCTGGATAAAACCTTTGCCAGCGATGAAGAACTCACTACCGCCAAAGACGAACTGCAGGGCAGCATTAACGATGTCGCCGAGGATGTAACCGAACTTGACGGGCGCCTGGATACGGCAGAAACGGATATTGACAATCTGCAAAGCGACATGGCTGCGGTTAAAGACGACATGACTACGGTTAAAGACGACATCAGCGGCTTGCAGGATACCGTTGCCAATCTGGATAACACCTACGCAACGGATAAAGAGCTGCAAAGTACCAAAGACGAATTGCAGGGAAATATTGATAAAGTTTCCGGCGAGCTGGCCAGCACCAGCGAAAAAGTCGGCAACTTGGAAAACTCCCTCTCTGACACAAATGAAAAAGTCGGCAATCTGGAAACATCGCTTTCTGATACCAACAAAAAAGTTGACAGCCTTGAGAGCAGCCTGGCGGACAAAGCCGACACGTCTTATGTAAACGAACAGTTGGCCGGCAAAGCCGATGCTTCCGACGTAACGGCGCTGGAAGATGAACTGGGCAAAACCAATCAAACCGTCTCCGATTTAAACGGCAAGCTGGAAACCACCGACCAAAATGTAGCCAACCTTGAAAGCGAACTCAACAAAACCAACGAAACGGTTACGGCCTTAGACGGGGAGCTGGAAAAAACCAACACCGCAGTCGCCGGCAACACTGCCGCCATCACCGCCAATGCTGAAGCCATTGACAATCTGGAAAGCGGCAAAGCTGATAAAACAGAGCTTGAGCAGGCCAAAACCGAACTGTCCGGCCAGATTAACGACATCACCAAAGAAGGCGGTGCGATAGACACGGCGGTAAATACGGCCAAAAACGAATTAAACGGCACGATTTCCGATACCAAAACTGAACTGCAAGGCAACATAAACACCGCTAAAACCGAGCTGGAAGGCAATATTGCAGACAGCCTGCAGGAGAGCAAAGACTACACCGATTCCCAATTATCAACGGTTGAAGAAAACATCTTTGCCAAAGCCGATGAAAAATACGTTACCAACGAAGGGCTTGACGAAAAAGTTCAAAACTCGGTTGACAATACTATCGGCACCCGGGTTGAAGATACCGTCAATAAGACGGTCGGCGACATCAGCCAGCTCGGCGTCGGCAACAAAAACCTGTCTAATGGTTCTGAGGATGCGCCGAAAACGATTGTTGAAGCCATCAACAACATAGACCAGTCCCTGGGCACTATTCACGGCCTCGCCGACAAACTGGGCGGCCAGCATCAGGGCAACCTGGCCGACGGTACCACGGTGGAAGATCATCTGACATCTTTGGATTCTGCCATCGGCAACCGCGATAACTATACCAACGCCAACGGTTCCAATAACTATCTCGCCACAGCCGGTGCAGACATTTCCACCGCCATCAGCGAAATCGCCTCCAACATCGGTACGGCAGAAGATTTGGGTACCACACAAAACGGCGTATCATCAAGCAATACAGTCAATCAAAACATTGCCGCAGTCAATACCGCCATCGGCAACACCTCAAAATTGGCCAACACGCATTACGTCTCCGGTGCCACCAATTTAACCGACGCCGTTGCCGGATTGGATAACCAGATTCACAATTTGGATTCTCGTTATTACCAGCTAAGCGGTGACATTAATGATCTGCGCGATGACTTCAATGCCGGTATGGCCACCATGTCTGCCATGACGGCTCTGGTGCCGAATGCCCGCGCCACCGGCAACACGCAGCTTTCTTTCGGTACAGGCATGTACGAAGGCGAAACGGCAATGGCGCTCGGCGGCTTCCACTGGATAAACGACAACGTTCTGTTAAATGTCGGTGCCGCCTGGGGTAGCGCGGATACGGCCTATCGTATGGGAATAACCTATTCCTGGTAAAGCTGATTCTTAACAAAAAAACGGAAGCACAATGCTTCCGTTTTTTATGTTTTTTCTGTTTTCACGCCACGGCATACGCATGTTTTTCCGCATCGTAATGCAGCCTTTTCCGACTGCCGTTTTCGTCTGCAAAAAAGATTTCCGGCACATTTTCAACCCGAAACACCGCAACCGCTTCACCATTGGAAAATAAAGCCTCAAACACCAGACATGAACCGTCGTTTTGTTCGGCGCGGAGAAATCGTGTTTCATCAACGCGATACGCATCGCAAAAACTGTCGTAGTCGGCCGCGTCAATACTCTCTCCGCCATCAAGCGCAACGTATTTCGCCTCGCCCCAAAAATCGGACATCATTTCATCTCCCGCCGCAACGCCGGCAATCCCCGAAACTTTGCCAAGCAGGCCCGGCTCTGCAACCCGCAGCATTTTTGCTTTTTTGCTATAGAAAAACACTAACGCGTCATCAACCGCCTCGCCTAAAATCAGCCCTTTGGGATAAGCCGCACTATACAGACAGCAGGAAGAGAAATCTTTGGGCTTGATAATCAGCGTCCGCTCGTCCAGCAGCCTTTCCCGGCAGTCTGTAACCGGAAACATATCGACAATATGCAATCCTTTGGCTTTGATAAACACGCCTTCGCTCAAACGGCGTTCCCCTCCCTTTTTGGTAAAACCGGTCGCAAACACGATACAGCGGAATCTTTCTCCGCTGTTCGCAAACACGCCTCCGGCATCAGCAGACATCAAATCCGCCATTAAAATAAAAAGATAAAAGAACAAAGGAGCCGCCCACATTGAATTCGGCTTTTCCAAAAGCGGCGCGATTACATAAAATATGCCACACAGCCACAACAACGGTTTGTTCTTGCTTACCGCAACCTTCCAGCGGTTTGCCGAAAACAGCAAACCCGTCTGTAAAAACAATAATAAATTCATACAATATAATTTAAATTAGACATAATTAATAAAATTTTGGGCAACATATCATAGATATTTTTATATTGCAACAAAAATATCACCCATCGCCCGCCTTCATAATACCCGTTCTCCGCCCGTACCCGTTCTCCACTCGTACACGTTCTCCGTCCGTACAAAAAAACACCCGGGTTTTACAATCCCGAGTGTTTTAATACCAAATCGGCAAGCAGCCAGCACGCACCGCAGCCCAGCGCCAGATTGACCGCTGCCAGATATACCCGCGTCGCCGTGTCGGTTTCTTTCATCAGAAAACACACCTCCAGCAGACGCACCGTTTTTGCCCCTGCGAACGCGCCCAGCGCCGCCCAAAGCATCAGCCTGCCGAGATTAAAGAAATCCGCAGCTGCCGCCACAAGGGCAAAAAGCAAAAATATCAGTGCCCAATAGAACAAAAAGCTGTTCCACCACACCGCTTTAAACTTCAAATCTGCTTTCATACGCAACAATTATAAATTAATTAATTAATAAATACAAACAACACCGCAGCAACGCCGCACAAAAATAATTCCCGCGACAGACAAATATCAATCTGCCTGTTTTTTAGCATTGCCGCCAGATAATTGCAAGCCTTTTTTCCGCGCAGCTTCCGCCGTTGCCCCTCCCGCCAGACAATAACCGCACACCACCTCTTATTTTCCGACACCGGCCAAACGGCTCTCCCGCCGCTATAAAAACGCGCGCCGTTCGGCTTGCTCTCCTGCTGCAAAATTCTCACGCCGCAGCGCCCATTCCGGCACTCGCTCCCTGCATCTACTTAGCCGTGCAAGGCAGGCGTCCGTTGTCCTGAAATGCGGCCAAATCAGCAATATCAAGTTCCCGGTTTTCTCCGTTTCGGGTACGGCAATGCCCCGCCACGGCTTTTCCCTTTTCAAACGTTACCGCCGCCAGCAAGTCGCCGCTGGCATAATAAATTTTTGCAACGCCTTCTTCTTTGCCGTCGGCATAAGTTGCCTCGCTCAGCAGCATTCCGTTTTCAAAAAACAAGCGGGCCGAACCGTTTTTGACGCCGTCGGTATAATAAGACTTTTCTAAAATTCTGCCGCCCGGATAATACGCCCGAACCTCGCCCGTAACCGGAATATTGTTAATGTCCGCCAATTTGCCGTCTGCTTCATGCAGGTCTTTCTCATCGTATATGCGAACTGCGCCTTCCGTAGGGGCTGCATCTTCATTCGGCTGCCGGACAGCTTCCGCCGTTGCCGCACCGCCCCATGCATTGCCTGCTGCCGCCGCTGGAAAAGCCGCCTCCGCTGCTGAAAACGCTGCCGTATTTCCGGTAACCGTCAGCCAAAGCGCTGCCAGCATTATCTTCCCCAGGCTCTGCCCGGCCGTACGCTGACGCCGTCTTTTCCCTGCCGCATACCGCCGCCGTCTCGCCTCCAACACCGCCGTCTCTCTGTTTTCTTTCGCTAAAATCGTCATTGTCTTTCTCCCTTTACAGCCTGATGCTTATACGTCCCAAATATTTATACGTCTTAATACTTATGCATCCTCAATATGTATGTATACGTCCCAAACGCTCATCGCCGACGACAGCCCAAAACAAAAAGCCGCCCCAACCGGAGCGGCTTTGCAAAAACTGGCGGAGATGCAGGGATTCGAACCCCGGGAGGACTTGCGCCCTCGTCTGATTTCAAGTCAGGTGCATTAAACCAGCTCTGCCACATCTCCGTCTGACCGGCTGTCCGTCTGCAACAGCCCGGCGTCGAAACGCCGCTATCCGACCGGACAACAAAAGCAAACTAAAACACTTTTTTCCAAACGTCAAGAACTTTTTTCACCTTGTCAAAACACGGGCATAGCCTTACCGTTCCTGAACCGTTCTGCCCGCTGTACTCCGTTCCTGAAGCTTTCCCGGGCAATGCCGTCCGCACGCCCGCCCCCGGCCGAACCGTGCAACCCGCAACACCCCGCCACCCGGAGTTTGTTCAAACTACGCCGCCCGCAGCATTCCGCAGATTAACACCGATTCTCTACCGCCGCAGGCCGGCGCCGATTTTCCGTCGGTACCGGTCTGCCTCTCCCAGCAGGGCTTACTTATTCAACCAGCGTAATCACGCCGCAGTCGCGCTGCTCCAGCTTATTCTGAATACTTGCCTTAAGTTCCTGCGTTGCGCCCGGAGCCACCGTAAAGCGCCAGACGTGTTCGTTGCCGTCCCCGGCCTCGCCTTTGATGCTCTCTTTGACAATTTTTGCATCAGCCGGCATTGGCTGTTTCAGTACGATATCCGCCGGATACTGCGCCTTGTTGGTTACGCGGTAAATCGTTTCATAAAGGTTGGTCGTTTCTGCCGTAACGCAGGTATCAGCCGGATTTTTCTTATATTTGCGCTCGCTTAGTTTCTGGATGTCATCGACTTTTGCTTCGGCATAAACGTCGAAAAACTTGCCCAGATTAAGCGTCAGGCGCTGCCCTTCCGCTTTGTTGTCAATCGTATTTTCGCCGACAAACTGCAACGCGCCGTTCTTGTCATAGTCATAAAAACTGATTTTCCCTTTCGGCAGCGGCATTCCCAGCCCGTCTTCCGCATTGTTTGTAAAATTATAAATCAGGTTCGGATGGACGTCCTTATAGAAAGACTTGTTCTTGCCGAACGACAGCGTTGAGTCGACCACGCCGCGCTTTTTATATTTCACTGCCGGCGCATTGACAAAAGACACCTGCTTAATCTGCCCGTCTTTCAAAGACGTCGGCTGCGGTATCTTGTAAATATAATAGCCGTTCAAATTCTGCGGGGCAGAAATGACCGGCGCCGCCTCCATCGTATCCATCGCCGCACCGAGTGCCATCGCATTGACCATCGCCCGCTTAAACATCCGCGGCTGCAACACTGCGCCGACCGTATTGACGTCGCCCGCAATCAGGTTGACGCTGACATTGTCGTAAGCGCTGCCCGAACTGTTGCTGAGCGAAACCCTCCCCAGCAGTTCCAGCGTTTTTTCATCGTTGACTTTTGCAACATAATTCGCTTCCCACGAAAAGCCGGACGTCAGATATGCCAGACGCAGTTCTTTTTCTCCCGCTTCCGCCGTTTCTGCCCGGGCTTTTAAAACCGGCGTGCTGTTCAGCCCCAAAGGCACCTTGTCAAACAGAACCCGCCCCGGAAAATTCGTCTCAATTCCGTAGTCGAACTTCAGCACCGGCGACATTCCGTCCGCTGCCAACAGAATTGCCTTTTCATAAATGTTTTCTCCGGTCGCCGGATTGGTGCGCACGGTCTTGACTTCCTTGCCGACAAAAGCGCTCAGCATATTCATATAGTTAACCCCGGCATAGTCATAGTTCTGTTCCAGAATTTTTACCCCGTCGCCGAAAATAAACGCCGATTCCGGACGCATCTGCCGCGCCACTTCGTCAAAGACCACTTCGTTGATGCCTTTGTTGAGCTTAACCTGCTGACGTTTCTTTATCAGCGCCAGATCCTGATTGTAAATAGTGATTTCGGTCGCTGGTCCCCCCGCGGTCTGCCCGGCCATCTGGCCGCCGTTCTTCCCTGCCGTGTATCCACTGTCTTTTCCCCCCGCGGTCTGCCCGGCCGTCGCCGCAGCGTTTTCGGCCTTTTCCGCCGCCTTGCCAGCCGCAGCTTTATCCGTTGCCGACGTTTCCCCTGCCGGCAGAAGCGCCTGCGCCGGCATCACCCGCACCGCCGGAACCATAGCCGTAGACAGCAATGCCGCTGCCAGTAATTTTGTAAATTTCATAAAAACCTCCCTTTGAATAAAAATTATATAATTACGAATATCAAAAGCTTCAACCTTTGTCAACCGCCGACTTTTCCGCACCCGCCGTCGCCGCTAGACCCGTCGGCATTTCCCCGCCGTTCATCGCTATCCGGCTGCGCCCCTGTCTGAACCGCACCTCGAACCGCCGCCGGCTGTGCCTCTGTCTGAACCGCATCCGCCGCACCTCGAACCGCCGCCGCCGTTTCTTCAGCCTGCGCCTTCAGCGTTTCAACCCGCCGGACAAAAATTCCCGTCGTATTCGTCCGCTCCAGTGCAAACTGGTGAAACAGCCTGTTTTTCGTCTTAAAATAAAAGACCGCCCGCCCGCCGCTGACAGCAGCCCGCATCGTCTCCGCACCAAGCAGCCGCCGCATTTTCTCTGCCGCCCCGTGTACCCCGGCATTTCTTATTAACGCCGCCGCATCGGGCATTGAGCCCTCTCCGTTGTCAACAACCAGCAGTATCCCCTCAAATACCGTCAGCTTGAGCATAAAAAAGCGGGCGGAAACTGCTTTGTACAACCAGTCTTCTTCCAGGCTAAACCCTCTGCCGGACATAACGCCGCGGCACTCGCGCGCATCAAACGCCCACATTCCGAACAATGCCTCGTCTTTGTCAATTCCCTGCCCGTAATCAAAATCCACGCCGTCAAACAAAGCCTTACCTTTGGCAAAAATAAGCGTTTCCCCCCGTGTCTGCAAACTGTCGCGCAGTTCGCGAAGCATCAGGTACGCCACCGTCAACACCGCCAAAATAATCAGCAGTGCCGGCAGTTTCGCCTGAATATAAACGGCCGCCGCCGCAATCGCCGCTCCGGCGCATACCGCCACCGCTGCCGCCTGATACAGATATTTTTTGCGCCAATATTCGATAAGTCGCGTTTCCTGCGCAAGAGCTGCTTTGTTAATTTCCGTCATTTTCTTTTAAAATCCGCCGGTTAGAATCAAAATTTTTAGAATATCTTAATAAAACGAAAGTTAAAATATCATAAAAATTTACGCTTGCACCGGCCGTTTTTTTATGATACAATAGCTTAAATTCAGGCCAAATCGCACGAGGAGAAAACCGATGGCTAAAAACGATACCAAAACAATATTCAATGTTCTGAGCGCCAAAGCACGGAAAAAAGAAATCACCAACACAGACCGTAAAGAGGTTAGACAGGCCGTTGCCGATTTGGCTGCCGAAATTCAGGGCGGTTACAGGCTGGGTAGGCAGGAATTCGATACGTTCAACCGCGTTTATGACGTCTACCGCGAAGATATGAATGAAGCTTTCAGAAATCTGCCCGATGAAAGCCGCAATGCCCTGGGCAGCGCTCTGACTGCCGTACGAGATGCTGTACAGCAAACTGCACCTGCACAGCCTGCCCCGGAAAATGCCGCCGCAGAACCGGCTTCCGCCCCCGAACCAACACCAGAGCAGGACTCTTCCGCCGCTGAAACTGCGGAAGCGCCGACTTTAGACCTCTCGGTTCTAAACAAAGACCCCAAAGAGATGACCGACGCCGACCGGCAGATTTTGCAGAACATCATCAACAGCCCTTATACGACGGAAACGGCAAAAGCGAGCGCCAGAATCCTCGCCGACGGCAACCCTCTGCCCGAGCAGCCGGCCCCCGAACAGCCCTCGCCGGAACCCGGTGCGGCCGCCGAGCCGATACCTGAGCCGGAACCGGAAAACTCCGCGGAAGACCGTCAGGCTGCCCTCGATTCCATTACGACCGAAAAAAAACCGTGGACTTACAGCGCCGGCACCATCACTCCCGCTGCCATCGCCGCAGCAATGGCAAGCAATGAGCCGGACAAAGCCCTTTCCAACATCGACGACCTGGTTGCCGCCCAAGCTTATTACAAAGACGATAAAGATAAGTCGGCACAGCTTAACCCGATTGTTGAAAACCGCCTGAAAAACCTGTCCCTTTCCGACATTACGCCGACCAACGCCGAAAGTTACCGCCTGCTCTGCCTGCAATGCGGCAACGAAGAACTGCGCCAGCAGGCCCTGAACTTGATTGCCGATGCAATTATCCAATACGACAAGAAACACTTCGGCTCGTTCAGACCCAATACCGAAGAGCTGGCCGCCAAATATGACAAAGTGTACGCCGACTTAACTGATCGTAACTTGTTTACGTCTAAAGCCAAAGACCCGTTCGCCTGTAAGCACAACCCGGACAAAGACACCATCGACCTCGGCAGCGTTGAATTTACCGACGCGGCAGGCAAACCGTTAAGCGAAAAGGAAGCCCAAAAGCAAAAAGCAGCCATCTCCGCCCTTGCGCGCGAAATGGCAGCGCAACGCCTGGCCAAACAAGGCAGCTACACGCCGGAAGAACTGGAGCAGGCCTATAAGGATGCCGCGGCAGAAATCGTCTGGGGCTCCCAGCCCAAATATGGCAAAAACGGCAAACCGCAGGTAGACAAGGACGCGCTGGCCTCGACCATCGCCAACCAGTACCTTGAAACCGAAACGTTCAAAGACCGCTGCAAACAGAAATTCAAAGACAATCCGCTGGTCAAAAAAGTTTCCAATAACGTTGAGAAAATCGATAAGAAGCTTGAAAAGCGCTACGGCAAAAAATACGTTTACGCCAAACAGGCGCTGAAGTTTGTCGGTAAAATCAGCGGCTCCGTCGCCAAAAACGCCGCGATATACGGCGCCGCAGGCTTAATCCCGGGCGGCACCGCCGTTGTCATCGGCTACAACATCTGCAAAAACTGGAAAAACATTAAAAAGCAGCTGAAAGACCCGAACGCATCCACAGCGAAAAAATGCGCGATGGTTATGGGCGCCTGCGCCACCACCGCTCTGTCCGGGCTTGGTATCGTTTCCGGCATCGGCACCGCCGCCGAGGCAATCAATACGGTTTCTCCCGGCATGGTCAGCTCTGCCGCCAACTTTATGGGACAGCTCGGCACCTACGGGCGTATGGGCATCAGCGCTGCCGCAACCATGCTGCCGAACCTGACCGAAAGCGTCAGCCTGCGTATACAAAACTTGAGCCTTAACCGTAAAATCAAGAAAGAAAAAGACGGCGAAAAACTGCAGCAGTTAATTGCCAACCAGAAAGCCCTGCAGGTCAAAATTAAAAATAACAAAAAGGAAATGCTCATCAAAGGCGGCTCGCTCGTCGCCGGTATGGCTGCCGGACAGGCATTGATGCCGCACATTACGGAGCTCATACAGGAAAGTGTCGACAATGGCACAGAAATTGTTAAAAAGGTCGCCGCCGAACACGGCATCGACCCGTGGAAAGAAGCGCAGGCATACGCAAACGACGCTTATGCCAACGTTCCCGAAGGCACCACCATGCTGCGCGACCGCAGCGTTTATGACCCGGACGGGATACTTCGCAATTCGCCTTCAGCCCAAATGGCCGCATACATGGCCGAACATGACCCCGCCATGCACGGCGCCCCGGATGAAATCAGCGGTATAAAAGCGCATGAAACCAACCTCGCCGCCGCCAAAGCCGAAAACTCCAGCGGCATTGAGGGCAAAAGCGCCTTTGCCCACACGCTGCAACATCTGGAAAGCCTGGGCGACAGCAGGATAACCGACACCAACGCCGTTGCCGAAGGCATATCCGAACACGTCGGCAAAAACGCCAACCTTGCCACCATTGCCTGCAAGATGGCGCCGCATGCCCTGCAACAGGTTTTGCAGCTTGAAGGCCTGCCCGACAACAACCCGAGTTCCTACAATATGATTCAGTATATGGCCAATCACGACCTGACTCCGGAACAGCACACGGCTCTCAATAACTTTATTCAGAATAACTTTGACGGTGCGCAGTTCAAAGCCGAAAACTTCGCCGACTACCGGGCGCCGGCGCATGATCCCTTTGCCAATGCCGACCAAGACCGTCTGCGTGCCGGCCCGGATGAAATCCGCAAGCCCACATTGCAGGAAGAGTACGCGCGTGCCAAAGAAGCCCGTCAGGAATACGAAGGCCTTAAACCGCACGAAATTCCGACCCACCCGATTGATGTTCCCCCGACCGGCAACAAAGTCGCCGATTACCTGAACGACAAATACGCCTGCTCCAATGACCACGGCGTAGGCTTCAAATTCGAACCGCTTAACGAATCTGACAAACGGGTACTGGGCATAGAAGAACCGCAGCAAACCGTTGTCGTCCAACAGCCGGTTCAGGAAACTGTCGTTGTTCAGCAGCAGCCTCAGGTTGACATCTATTCCGACCCGACGCTGTATGCCCAAAACTTCGGGTTGGTATATGACCCGTATTTATCCAATGGCCTGAATCGTATCGGCTCCGATACGCACGGCGGCTACCTCGGTGCTTTCATCGACCCGCGCGACAATTCAGTAACGTTGGTTCCGAACGACCCTCTGCGCGACAAGCCGGTTCATTACGACAGCTATCAGTCAGCAAAAGGTTCTGCCGACCATAACATCGGCGCCTGGGATCACAGCGGGCATGAACGCAATATGATTTATGACCCGGACAAAAAAATTACGCGGTGCTTTGGCAGCGGTTACATTACGCATAACAATACGATAAATAAAGTTATCGCCGGAATTAACACTGCCGGAGCCGTCCTCAACACGATTAGCTGGATACGAGGAGGACGAGCATAACCCGCGCCGCCACACATAAAATCCTTGCAAATAATTTCCACACCTGCAAAACCAAAGCCGAGCTCCATAGCCCGGCTTTAATCTTTCTTTCCATAATTAACTTCCCGTTGTCTTCACCGACATCTTTGTCGCAGGCCGCATCGCACGTCTTCACCGACATCTTTACCGCAAGCTGCATCGTACGCCGTCCCAGCGCCTTATCGCAGGTTTCATCTCACGCCTTTCCCCTGACATCTTTGTCGCAGGCCGCATCATGCGTCTTCGCCGACATCTTTACTGCAAGACCGCATCGCACATCTTCATCGGCACCTTGCCGCAGGTTTCATTACGAGCCTTTCCCCTGCGCTACGCACTACTCAAAGACGACTTCTATTTCCTTTTTGGCTAAAACAATATACCCGTCAACTTCTTTATTGCCCTCGCGCCGCAACGTCATCTCCTCCTGCCGGATAACTTCAAACCCGCAATATTTCAACAGCCGCCGGACATAAGCGATTGAATGGACGAACCTCCCCGACGGCGTCAGGAAATAATCGCTCTGATTATAGGTGTTTTTAGATATCGAAAAACAAAACAGCCCGTTTGCCTTCACCGCTTTGACCAACAGGCGGAACAGCGTTTTCAGCTCGCCCATATACGTCAGCACGTCCCCTGCAATAACAGCGTGATACGGGTCGGCAACATCTTCGAGAAAACTTTCGATATCATCAAAATAGAGTTCCTTATATACGTTTTTTTTGCCTGCAAATTCGAGCATTTTTTCCGATACGTCCACACCGAAAAACTCCTCGTTCGGAAAATACGCTCTCAAAGCCTCTGCGCACAGCCCCGTCCCGCACCCCAAATCCAGAATGCGGCGTTTTTTAAACAGCTTGGTCTTGAGCGTATCTTTCAGAAAATCGGCAATCATCGCCGGAACTTTATAGTCAAGCTCGTGCAGGATTTCGTCAAACGACGGCGCAAACCCGTCAAACAACCCCTTGACATAGCTTAAATCCGTCGTCGGCACTTCCTGAATATTGCGGATGGCGCAGCTCATATGCCGGACAATCGGATTTTCGGGAAAACATTCCTCCCAGCGCGAGAGATATTTATCAACCAGTTCGTCCTGTTTCTCGTCATGCGCCTCATACAGCAGATAGCCGAAATTGATATGGTCGTCGGCGCTGATTTTATCCCCTTTCAGGGCAAAAGCCTTCCACGCATAATGCAGGCACTGTTTCCAGTTCCCCATTTTCTGAAACAGGTTGGCAATCGAATTGCAAAGCCAGTCCGAATTCGGCGCAATCTCCGCCGCTTTTTTCAAAAACCCCGTCGCCTCATCGTTCTTAAACAGCTCAATATAGGAATTCCCCGCAATAATATACGGTTCGACGCTGGTCGGGCGCTTTTCTATCGCCATGTTGGCAAACTCGATGGCTTGGATAAACCGGCTCATGTTGTAACTCGTATTCGCAATGTTGACTATGGCGTTGTACGAATTCGGATTAAGCTCATACAGTTTTTGATAATACCCGAGCGCTTCCTTGTATTCCCCTTTGGCATAACACACGTTGCCGAGGTTCATCAGCGCCGCAAAATTGCCTTCCTTCACCTCCAGCGCCTTTTCCGCAAACTCCGCCGCCCGGTCGTATTTTTTCAGTTCGTAATAAAGGGTTGAAACGTTGAGAAGCGCCGTCAGCGACTGCGGATTGACGGCCAGCGCCTTTTTATATAGGCTGAGCGCTATTTTCTTGTCGCCGAAACTGTCATAGCAGTTTGCCGCCGCCACCAGGTAATTCTCATTCTCCGGCGCCGCCACCGCAAGCTGCAGATACAGCTTGGCCGCCTTTTCAAACTCGCCGCTTTTCAAAAAATCCAATGCATTCTGTTCTAATTCTTCCACTGTCCGGCATCCTTCAATGTCGCAGGCTTCATGTTGTTCTAATCCGCCGCCCGTAAGAACCAATTTTATCTTTTATAGCACAAAAAAGTTAATGTTCCACGTTTTTATCGCATTTTTATCCCAAAAAAAGCAAAAAAAACTATTGACTGTAAAAAAAATATAGATTAAATATCCCCATACAAACGAAATACGGAGCAGTTGGCTCCGGTTCCCAAAGCAAAAAAGGTATTTCGTTTCAATATATGGGGGTGTGGCGGAACTGGTAGACGCGCTAGACTCAAAATCTTGTTTCCTCTGGAAGTATGAGTTCAAGTCTCATCACCCCTACCACTTTGAAAAGACTGGATTTTATCCGGTCTTTTTTGTTACCGGAAAGCATTTGCACGCTGCTCTTCATATGCCACGCTTCATGCCCGTCATCCGCACCGCCGGCCACAACACCGACCGCACCTCATCTATCGCAGCCTGTACCCGTCATCCGCACCGCCGGCCACTACAGCAACCACTCCTCATTTATTGCCGCCTGCGCCTGTCATCCGCACCGCCGGCCACAACACCAGCCGTATCTCATCTATCGCCGCCTCAAGCTCTCTGCTTTTTCTGCCGTTCTTTAAGCAGACGCTCCACCACAACGTCCTCATTGCGCTTATACGTCGGCTCAGTGGAAATAACCTTTTCGTACGGGCTGTGTCCGGTAATGCCGCTTTTGCCGACCCGGGCTTGCTCGTGCACCGTTTCCTTGCCCTGTTGCAGCATCTTCTTGCCCAACGCCTTGACGTTGCGCGCGTGCAGCGCCATCATCCGCCCGACATTGGCCTTATTGATTGCCGTACTCGCCGTTGCGCTTTTCATAACCTCACGCGAAACTGCCGGCAGCTGCTGGCGCAAAATCGTATTCAAACGCTCCATAATCTGCGGATTGTCATAATCGGGAGCCGATCCGCCGCGGCTGATAATCCGCTCCGCTTCCTTAAACATCAGGTAGCTGTCGCGCATGGCTTTTTTTTCTTCCGCCGACGCAAAAATCCTGCGGTCGGGGTTTTCCCGGTCATATTTTTCCAACGCGTCCAGCGCCGCATTATAACTGTCATTTTGCGAAAAAGCCTGAAAGATAACAAATTCGCGGCTTTCTTTGATACTCAGCGTTGCCATGTTTCCCTCCGTCGTGCGTTTATCGGTATAGGATACATCATACCATATTTTTTACGCCGGTGCAAGCCTAAATTATGCCTTCGCCATACCTGAATTATACCCGCTATGCCCCGCACCCGACAAGTCCCCCGCTAATGCCCCATAATTTATATGCGGCGCCCAAAATTTAAGTCCGCTTTTACTTTTCCCGTATTAAAATCCTTCATATAATACCGGTACAGCGGCATTCTTTATACCCGGACGCCCTGTGCCGCCCCGTATCGTAAAGGCGAGCAGGCTTTGCCGCGCTGCCGCCGCCAACTGTCAGGAGTCTTTGCCATGGCCTTATCCCGCACCCCAGCCGAAACCGCCGACCTGCGCTACCGGCGCACCGTCAAAAAGCTGACCCGATTTATCAAAGACTGGCTGTACCTGATAATCGCCGCCGGAGCCGTTGCCGCGCTTATCGGCGCCGACGCTTCGTACTGGAACTACACCTATAACGATTCGGACGGCTATATGCGCGCCCTGCGCGTCTGGCATTGGCTTGCCGCCCCGTCTTTCTGGGAACAGCCGCTCGCCGAAAGCAACTATCCGTTCGGCGAAATTCTGCATTGGACCCGGCCGATGGACATTCTCTGGGCTGTAAATGCCATTCCGTTTTTGCATCTCGGCAACCTGCGCGACACCGTTTTCCTCGGCGGGGCATTCCTTGCCCCCTGGCTCTGCGTCCTGTCTGCCATAGCCCTGGCATACGGCCTGCGCCGGCAATTCAATGTCTACCTGACACTGTTCGGCTGTTTTATTTTTCTTTCCGACCCGGTTATGCAAAATTACTTTTTCATCGGCCGCCCCGACCACCACGCGCTGATGGCGCTGCTCGGCATATACGCCGTTTCGCTGAACCTCTGCTGGCTCAAAAAACGCCACAACCGCTATCTGCGCCTGCTTGGTTTTTCTCTGGCACTGGCAACATTTGCCGCGATTGAAGGCGTCATCCTTTATCTCCTCTTTCTGTCGTTTTTCCTCTGGCTGTATGTTTTCAAAAACGTTTCTCCGGTTCCGACCGTCAAAACCGCCAAATACTTCGCTGTTGCCCTGACCTGCTTTTGGCTGCTCAATCCGCCGTACGAAGGCTGGCTTTATCCCGATAACGGGCGCATTTCCATACTCTATGCGGCATTTTCCTGGTTTGTGTTCATCGCCCTGTACGGTATAGAACGCAGCCGTCTGCACACCCGCCCCCTGAAAATATGGAGCCTGATATGCGCCGCGCTCGGAACCGCGCTGCTGCTGCTTGTCTGTTTTGGCGCCGACATCTGCCGTTTTCCTCTCGACGGTGAAATCAGCCGTGTCTGGAGCAGCCGCATTTCTGAAATGCGCCCCGTCTGGCGTCAGGATTGGGACACGGTTCTTGCCGTTTATCCTTTCGGCGCCGCATCGCTCATTTTAAGTTTCCTATTGCTGCGCTGCAAATCTTACCGCCGCATGATGCTGCTGAATCTCTGCCTCGGCCTGCCCCTGTTCGCCTTAAGCCTTGCCGCCCTGCGTTTCGCCAACTACCAAAGCCTCTACAACATTCTGCCCTGGCTCTGCCTGATTGATTTAACCTACAAAAAAAGCGCTTACGCCCGGCGGCAGAGCCTTGAGTTTCCCGCATCTGTCTGGGCGCTCGGGCTGGGAATTCTGATTTTTCAGCAATTCGTTTTCCTGCCGTTTAACATCAATGCCCTGAACAAGAAAAAAGCGCCCGTATTTTCGCCCGCCCTCTGCCAAAACGTCAGAAACGCCGGCGGCACGCTCGTTACCGACAACTTTCTGAGCCCCAGATACGTCTGGCTCTGCGGCGTCAATACCGTCGGTACGCCCTACCACCGCAACCGCGCCGGACTGGTTGATACCCACAACCTTCTGCAGGGAACCGACGACCGGACGATTGTTCCCCTGCTCCTGAAACACCAGATAGCCCAGATTTTGCTCTTCGACGGCTACGACCGCTATTACGACCTCTCGCCCGCTAACCAGAGCAAGCTGTACTACCGGCTGATTAAACGTGAAAATATCCCTTCCTATCTTGAGGAAATCCCGTCGCCCCTGAACAACGCCCGCCACTACCGGGTCAGAATATGACGCGGCAATGACGCCCCGCTCCCAAATTCCCCCTCCTCCGCCGGCCTGCCCCACCCGTTAATCACACACGCCCTCTCTCCTCCGCCGGTCTGTCGCCCGTTAATCACGCACGCCCTCTCTCCTCCGCCAATCTGCCACCCGTTAATCACACAAGCCCTCTCTCCTCCGCCGGCCATGCCCACCGCCCTCTCGCGTCCATACTTTGCTGCAAACCCGTTTCCTGCAAACATCAATAAATATTTCGGCAAATATAATGTGGATTTTGCCGCAGCATCGCTTGAACTTGAAGCAAAAACCGGTTATAATAAATTAAATTTTTCGGTTTGGAGGTTATTATGTCGCACAATTACCGTTTATTGCCCTGTTCCTGCCTCGTGCTGGGTATGCTTGCCGGTTTCGCCGCCGGAGCGGCACCCGCCCTCGCCATGGATGACGATTTGGCATTGGATATGGGCTTGGATTTCGAAGAATATTCAGCCCCCTCGACTGATATAAACGGCTCCGCCTCCCCGGCACCTGCCTCCCAAAACGCTGCCTCTGCCAACTCCAAACCCGACACAGCGCCCGTCTCGAAAAGTTCTTCCTCTTCCACCTCAAAACCAAGTACGGCTTCTGCCGCTAAAAGCTCTCCCTCTTCCACCCCAAAACCAAGCACGGATTCTGCCGCTAAAAGCCCTTCCAACCCCAAGCCCGGCTCGGCGCCAGACACCTCAAGTCCCGCCGCACCCGTTTCCGGAGTTGACCTTTTGACGAAAGTTCGTAAAGGCATGGACTTTACGACGGAAGAAATGGAAGCCTGGATAGCGCAGACCGCCGACCTCAATATGTGCCTGGACAACGGCAAAACCATGCTTTTGTATGTCGTTGCCAACTCGTCCAACCTCGATGCCCTGCGCCTGCTGATGGAATACGGCGCCGACGTGCAGACGCACTGCACCCCGCGTTATGAAGCGCTGTTTATCGCCGCCATCAACAACCCGTCCGCCGAAATTATCGAAATGCTCATCAATAACGGTGCCAATCTTGTCGAAAAAGATCATGAAGGCAACACGGCGCTGATGCTTGCGGCAACATTCAACAAAAGCTCCCGCGTTATCGACACGCTGCTTGAATACGGCCTCAAAGTCAATGTTAAAAACAATTTCGGGTTTGATGCCCTGACGCTTGCCTCTTACGAAAACGGAAGCATTATGGTTTTGCAGTCGCTGCTCGACAACGAGGCAGATGTCAACGCCGCCGATTCTGAAGGGCACACCGCCCTGATGGCTGCTGCCGTCCGCGGGCGGGATGACGTTATGCAGTACCTTATAAAACGCGGCGCCGACTTTAAAGCCAAAGACAAAAACGGTTTAAGCGTCCTCGACTACTACAACAAGCGCAAATATCTCGAAACCCTCGGTTTTGAAATCAACCGTTTCGCCACCCCGTCCGAACGCCTGTCCGCCGAATTCAAATTCATCGCCGAAAACCACCACCGTTTCAACATCGCGCTGAAAGAAAGCCTGTTTGAAGACAATCCCGACGCAGCCGTCGCCGATGCCATTGCCAACCTTGCCGACATCGACGTATTGGATGAAAACGGCTGCACGACATTCCTCAATGCCGCCCTGTACAATAAATCCCGCAGTGTTCTCGAAAAACTGATTAACGGCAAAGCCGACGTCAACGCCTCCTGTATGGACGGCAAAAATGCCCTTATGTTTATTTCTTCCCAGGCCGGCGAAACCGACAGGCCTGCTCTGCAAATCGAAAAGGCAAAACTCCTGCTGGCAAGCGGAACAGATATCAACCGCACCGATGACGCCGGCAACACCGCGCTGATGTATGCCTTGGCCAACCGCGCCGACATAAACTATGTCCGTATGCTTCTTGCTTCCGGCGCCGACGTCAATGCAGCCAGTAACCTCGGTGAAACGCCGCTGTGGACGGCCGTGCGCCAAAACCTTCCGTCAGAAACGGTTAAATTACTGATAGAATACGGCGCCGATGTCAACCATAAGGACCGCCGCGGCGAAACCCCGCTATGGTATCTGCTCCGTACCGACGGCGACGAAGTGCTGATTCGCACATTGCTGCGCGGCGGCGCCGACACCGAAATAACCAACGCCGCCGGCGACATCCCGCTGTGGTATGTCCTAAACAAAGGCGGTTCGGATATGGTGATTGAAAACATTATTATGGCGCAGAACAACCTGAACATAAAGAACGAACACGGAGACACGCCGCTGCTGTTCGCCTTAAAAAACAACTATCCGTCCAAATTTGTCAAACTGCTGCTGAGCCGCGGCGCCGACCCGCAGATTCGCGACAGTGACGGCAACAACGCCTATGACATTCTGCGCAACAACCAGTACTTTGACGCTGCCGTGCAAAAGCGCACACGCGAACGCGTCCTGAACGGATGGGAATAAGCGGCCGTCCCTTTTCTGCCCCGTTGAGTGAGATACCAAACTTTCCGTTTCCGCCGCCGGTATCGCCCCACCGCCCCGGCATTACTTCGTTATCAACGCCGACATTTCCTCCGCTGCTGCATTACTTCCGCTACCGCCGGCACTATTCCGTTACCAATGCCAGCGCTTCCGCCGCCAGCATCGCCCCCATCGCCGCCGGAACCATTGGCAGCGAACCGAGCACGTTGTTCCCCGCCGCATCTTTGCAGATTTTGACCGCCTCGGGCGAATAAACGCAGCGCACCTTTCTCAAATCAACGCCTTCCCGCCGCAGGTTATCGCGCATTTTCTTTGCCAGCGCGCAGCCTTCCGTCTTGTCAAGCGTCGCTGCCCGCAGCATCTCAGGCTTTGTCTTAAGCGCAGCTCCCATTGCCGACACAAAGCAGATGCCGTTTCGCGCCAAAAAAGCTGCCAGGGAGCATTTCGCCTGCACATCGTCAATCGCATCAATCACAACGTCCGGATTTTCATTCCGGATAAAATCGAGATTGTCTGCCGTAATCCGTATATCCAGCCCCCGAACCTCCGCATCGGGATTAATCTCCCGTACCCGCTCGCACGCCGCTTCGCACTTTTTGCACCCGATAGTAGAAATCGTCGCCAGAATCTGCCGGTTGATATTGCTTGCCTCAAACCGGTCAAAATCGACCACCCTGATTTTCCCGAACCCGAGCCGAGCCACCATCTCCAGCGCATAACCGCCGACCGCTCCGCAGCCGATGACCATAACCGATGCGCCGAAAACGCGCTCTGCTTTTTCTTTTCCCAGCAGCGCAATCGTCCGCTGCAACCGTTCTTCCAATTGTGTTTTCATCGTCTGCCTTTCCTCTTCTTTTCCTCACCCGATTCCCGCGTCCGCACCTGTATCGTTGCATTGCCGAACCGTTACGCTATTTACCTGTCTACAAATTATCTGTCTGCAAATTATCTGTCCGCAAAAAATCCTCAGCGTTTTTAATAAGCCGTTCTGCCAGTGCTTCCGGCTCTTCTCCGGCGATTTCCGCCAGACGCCGCAGATTTTCCTGCACTGCCTCGTTATACTTTGTTTCATCAACCCGGTACGGAGCGTCGGTCTCAAACAATATCCGGTCTTGCGGCATCATCGCCCACATCTCCGCCGCTTTTTCCTGTTTGAGAAACAGCGCGCCCAAACCGATATAGCCGCCGCATTTATTGATGAACTTCAGCAATTCGCGGTTTTTGACAAAGCCATGGTGCGAAAACTTTACTTTTTTCAGCGCCGTTTCATGTTCCGTCAGCGCCGCAAAAGCCTTCGCCGCATGCACGATGACCGGCCTCCGGTATGCTGTCGCAATCTCAAGCTGTGCTGCGAACAAATCGTGCTGTCCGGGGCTGACCGGTTCTTTCAGCTCGTCCACGCCGATTTCTCCGACAAGCGCCTGCGGAAATTCCCGCAAACAGGTTTCGAGTTCGTCCAGCGGCGCCTTTTCCCGATAATGCCACGGATGGATGCCGAACGCGCCGGACGCCTTGCCGGGATACTGCCGCAGCAGCGCCACGATTTTGGCAAAATCTTCGCGGCCCGCCGACACCAGCACCAGCCCTTTTGCCTCCGGATTATGCCAAACCCGCGGTGCACAATCCGCCTTAAAATCTTGCAAATGGATATGCGTATCAATAAACTGCATCACATAAAACCTTTCCGGCAGCGGCATATCTTCCGCCCCGCCGATATTATGTTTCTGATAACCGACCGACTGCAACAAGGACAATCGCCATGGCTCTGTATACCACGCCTGTATTTAATATCAACCTAAAAAAACTCGCCGCCAATTACCGGCTTCTGGAAAAATTGTCCGCTCCGGCAATTCCCGCCGCCGTAGTCAAAGACGACGCTTACGGCCTGGGCGCCGCCGAAGTTGCCGCTGCGCTATACGCCGCCGGCTGCCGCCGCTTTTTTGTTGCCCATGGTTCGGAAGGCGAAAAAATCCGCCCTCTCGTACCCGATGCGGAAATATATGTTTTACAAGGCATCGGTGCCGATTCTCTCCCTTATTTTCGCACTGCCCGCCTGACGCCGGTCATCTGTTCGCCGCAAATGTACGCCTTCTGGCAGCAAAACCGCATCGATGGCATCCGTCCGCTGATTCAGGTAGAAACCGGGCTTAACCGCCTCGGCTTTACCGTTGCCGAACTCGAACGGCTGGCCGAAACCGAACGGGAAGACTTTGCCGGCGTTCTCTCGCATCTGTCCTGTGCCGACGAACAGGCGCATTTTATGAACGCGCGCCAGCTCGCCGCTTTCCGCGCTATCAAAGCCCGCTTTTTCCCTGCAACGCCCGCCACGCTGTCTGCTTCCGACGGCGTGTTCCTCGGCGATGATTTTCATTTTGACATGACACGCCTCGGCGCCGCCATGTATGGGATAAACACTGCGCCCTACCGCGAAAACCAAATGCAGAACATTCTGGAGTTGAAAGCCCCCGTCCTGCAGGTCAAGCCGCTTCCCAAAGGCGAATTTGTCGGCTATTCCGCCACTTTTCGCGCGCCCTGCGATATGCGGATTGCGATTGTATCCGTCGGCTATGGCGACGGCCTGCCCCGGTCGCTTTCCAGCCGCGGCAAAGTTATTTTCTATGCCGATGGCAAGCCCTGTTTCTGCCCGATTCTCGGCCGCGTGTCCATGGATAACATTATCTGCGACATCAGCGCGCTGGCGCCGGAGGCTGTTTCTCCCGGAGATTTCGGCTGGCTGATTAACGACGACTACACCGTCGATGACATCGCCCGCGACGCCGGAACCATTGCCTATGAGCTGATTTCCAACCTCGGTAAAAATCCGCGCTTTGTCAAAAACTACATTCGCTGAATCGCTCAGGAGCAGCCATTTTCTCCCGTATAACAACAGTTTGCCTGCTGAATTGCCACCGGCAATCCAGTTCTCCTGTGCAGTACAGTTTGCCAGCTGAATTGCAACCCGCAATCCGGTTCTCTCGTGCAGCACAGTTCGCCTGCCGCCCCGCCTCGCCGTCCGTTTTCGCCCAGAAAGGCCGTTGTCGTACATATCGCCGCGCTTTGCCGTGGCAGATCCTGTCCGCAACTCCGGCTCCTACTTTTCTTCGTATTGTTTCAGCGCTTCTGCCACTTTAAACACCTGCGAGGAATAGTGCGCCCCTTTGACCAAAACCGCATCGCCGTCTTGCAGCAGGTTTCCGGTCAAAAACGCCGCCACGCCGTCCGCAGTGTCAAAGTAATGCCGTTCCGTCCGCTCCGGCAGCTGCGCCAGCATGTCCCTGGTCTCTGCGCATACACCGACCACCGCGTCAATCCCCGCCGCAGCCAGTTCCTGCCCGACTTCAATATGCGCCTGTCGGGAAAAATCTCCGAGTTCCGCCATTTTCCCCAAAACGGCAATCCGCCGTCCCTGAACCGGAAGTTTCGCCAGCGACTGAATAGCCAGTTTCATCGCTTCCGGCTGCCCGGAGTAACTGTCGTCAATCAACACAACCCGCCGTCCGCCGATATTCAGCCTGTGCTTTTTGCCGCGTCCTTCCGGCGCCGAAAAGCCGTTAATTGCCTCAGCGGCCGCCGTTAGATCCAAATCGAGAATTTCCGCCGTTTTCAACACGCACCACGCATTGTAACGGCAATGCTCCGCCTCGTCTTCCAAAGCCAGCGGCACGTCGGGATGGTTATTCCTGCCGTAGGCACAAACCGTCGCAGCATATTTTTCCGCCTCGGCCCGCAGAATATCCGCATACGCTGCATCTTCGTTAAAAATTGCAATTCCCTGCTTTCCTTCAGACGCTCCTTTCCTCAACCCGCTGAAAATCTCCGCCTTTGCCCGCGCAATATTCTCCAAGCTTCCCAAAAATTCGATATGCATCGGATAAACATTCGTTACAATCGCAATATCCGGCTCCGCCAGCTGCGTCAGATATTCGATTTCCCCGCGCGCCGACATTCCCATTTCAATCACCGCATAGCGGGCTCCCATATCCAAATCCAGCAGCGACCGCGGCACGCCGATATGGTTGTTGAAGTTGCCATTGGTCGCATATGTCGGCGCAAACCGGCTCAACACCGCCTTTAATTCTTCCTTGACAGTCGTTTTACCTGAACTGCCGGTCAGCGCAATCAGCGTGCCTTTAAACTGCCGCCGGTTATACTGCCCGAGTTTTCCGAACGCTTTAAGCGTATCCTCCACCACAATCACCCGTGCCGGGTCGGTTCCTGCCGGCACATATTCCGCTACCGCCGCCGACGCCCCTTTGTCCAGCACTTCGCGGATAAAATCGTGCCCGTCAAACCGCTCGCCTTTCAAAGCAACAAACAACGTCCCCGCACCGACTTTCCGGCTGTCGGTAGAAACTTCCGTAATTTCCGCCGCCGCAATCTCGCCGCCATACCCCAGTATCTTTGCAATTTCAACCGTATTTAACTGCATTTTCCCGCCTTTCCGTCAACCTGAAAATCTGCCTTATAACGGCTTTATTTTTATCCGTAAAAGTTAATTTGCCGTTACATTCCGCCGCATTTCGGGAAAAAAATCGCCGATGATGCGCATCTAAGCATTTCCCGTTGATTTTTCTCCCGCTTTAGGCTACTATGTCTCCAATTTCTGCTTAACATTGCACCTTTTGCATTTTTATAAGGAAGTTTAAATTATGATACTGAAAAAACAACGCTACGAAAACGGAAAACGCGAAATTTACATTTTCGAAACAAAAGTTTTTGAATATTACGCCGATAAATTGAAAAAAGCCAAAAGATGTTGCGACATACCTTATAAATTCCTCAAACGGCTGTACCGAGAAAACAACTTTCAGATTATACACCAGGTAGGCGTCGTTATCAGTGCCAAAGCCCGTATCGGCAATAACTGCAAAGTATATCAAAACACAACGATAGGCGAAAAAAACGGAAAAGCTCCGGTTTTGGGAGACAACGTAACTGTTTATGCAAACGCCGTCATCGTCGGAAACGTCCATATCGGCAGCAATTCCGTCATTGGTGCCGGCAGCGTTGTGCTAAGCGATGTACCGGAAAACGAAATATGGGCAGGAAACCCTGCCCGCTTTATCAAAAAAGCTGCTGATTAATCCCCTCCCCACATATTTCCCGACTCAAACGCAATTTCCGCATCCTCTGCACGGCGAAAAAATATCTTGATTTTTCTGCCAAATCGGCGTATATAACATTCTTAAGCAATCTGATAGGAGCCATAACCGATGAAATGCCCGTTTTGCGGCAGCACCAATACGCAGGTCAAGGATTCCCGCGACACGATAGACGAAACCGCCATTCGCAGAAGGCGCGAATGCCCGGACTGCGGCGGCCGTTTTACAACCTATGAACGCGTGCAGCTGCAAGACCTGACCGTCGTCAAAAAGAACGGCGAACGTGTTCCCTTCGACCGCGAAAAGCTGTTGCGTTCCATCAGCCTCGCCGTCAGCAAGTGCGGCATCTCAAGTTTTGAGATTGAGCGCTTGGTAGAAGAAATCCGCCGCGAACTGGAAAATTCCGGCATTGCCGAAATCTCCTCCAAAAGCATCGGTGAAAAAGTTATGGACAGACTGATAAAAATCAACAAGGTTGCCTATATCCGTTTTGCTTCCGTCTACAAAGACTTTAAGGAAGTCAGAGATTTTGAAGAATTTGTAAGCAAGATTAATTCATAACCACATAAACGTATGCGAGGTAACACACGAAATGGCTAAATTCGTTTCCGAAAAAATAAGAAAAAAATCCGGCGCCCGCCTGGCTGCCGTACAAGCCGCTTACATGGCCGCCTTTTCCGGCTTGAGTGTTGACGAAGTGGTGGAAGATTTCCTCAAAGGAGAAATCGGCCGCTACGCCATCGAAGAAGACGGCTTGTCCGGCGAACATCTGGTTGAACTGGAAGAAATGGATAAGCCTTATTTTGAAAAAATCGTCCGCGGCGTCCATGCCAATAAGGAAAGCCTCGAAAAATCGCTGCGCCTGCACCTGAAAGACGGTTCGGCCTACGACCATATGAACGCCACCATGCAGGCTCTGCTGCTGTGCGCGATGTATGAACTCGCCTACACGACCGACGTGGATGCCAAAATCATCATTCAGGAATACGTCGACCTTGCCTACGCGTTCTTTATGAAAAACGAACCCAAAATGATTAATGCGCTCTTGGACCAGATTGCCAAAGACGTAAGGATATAAAAAAAACAGAAGCGCCGCCGCGCTGGCACTCGCAGCAGTGTAGTCTCACTCCGGCAAAAACACCCTGCCCCCACTGCAGACACCCGAATATAAAGGCGCCCTCGCGGCAAACGCCTCTGACAACAAAAGGATAACACGATGGCCATATTAAAGCTTTATACCTACCCGGACAAGGTCTTAAGCCAGAAATGCGAAGCGGTCGCCGAAGTTACCGACGAAATCCGCCGCTTTCTTGACGATATGCTGGAAACGATGTACGCAGACAAAGGCGTCGGCCTCGCCGCGCCGCAGGTCGGCGTAACCAAACGCATCATCGTCATTGACGACAAAGTATCCGAAGACGGCACTCCCGGACCCAACCCGCGTTTTCTCGTCAATCCGGAAATTATCCGTAAATCCGAAGATACGATTTGGTTTAACGAAGGCTGCCTCTCCGTTCCCGGACAATGCGCCGAAGTCGAGCGCCACCGCGCCGTAACCGTACGCTATCTGGACTACGACGGCAAAGAACAGACGCTGGATGCGGAAGACTATCTTGCGGTTATTCTGCAACACGAAACCGACCATCTGGACGGTATTTTGTACATTGACCGCATCAGCCGCCTGAAACGTAATATGATTATCAAGAAATTGAAAAAACAGAGCGAAGAATAAATCGCCGCTCCTGTCCCGCCACAACCTAAACACCGCCGCCCGCAGCCATACCGTTCCGCCACGGCGCGTTTCTTATCTCCGGCCGTTCTGTCTCAATACTTCCCGACCTGCCTGCCCAACCTTATCTCCGCCGCTCGCAGCCATACCGTTCCGCCGCGGCGCGTTTCTTATCTCCGGCCGTTCTGTCCTCAATACTTCCCGACCTGCCTGCCCAACCTTATCTCCGCCGCCCGCAGTCTTCCCCCTCCGCCGTGGCTCGTTTTTATTTCCGGCCGCTCCGCCGCAACAGACCGCTCTCTGCTCTTTATCCCCGGGCTTTATTCCGCAGCAGCGCCGCCGCCGGAACTTTCCCCCACACTGCATGCGCTTCCGCCGGCAATTCGTCCTTATACCGCAAATACGTCGGCTCATCAGGAAACTGCACCTGCCGCACATATTTCCAGATACAGTCGTTGCACTGCGCCGCAACACAACCCGACATATCGACTTTTTCCGGCAAAGTAACATTACGCATCGTAACATCCGCCCCGTCTTTGAACACCAGTTCTTCCCAAAAGTCGTCAAATTTTGAATCCTCGACAGAAACTTCGTCAAAGCGTTTAAACATCTCCGTTCCATAAAACGTTTGGTCAAAAAAATGCCCGCAGATTTTTACGCCCGGCGCTGTTTTGATTTTCATCGCGTCGCCGTTGCTAACGTAAACCTCCGCACACTTGCCGCAATCAAAAATCCCCTTCAGCTCACCACCGTAAAAGCAAACCGACGCATCTTCGTCAAAACGCCCGTAACAGTCATTCTTCACGTTGCAGTGCTTAAATTCAACCCGTTTGCAACCGGCAAAATTTTCCTTCGTACCAAAATTCGCCGCATTCCATAAAACCAGTTCTTCAACCCTGCCATATTCAAAACAATGCAAATCGCCCGGAGAACTGCATTCCAACCGCACTTCCGAACAGAGAGTCAAATCCGTCGTTCCCGCCAGTTCCGTACAGCAGATTTTCGCTTTCGCCCCGTTTTTAAACCGCAGAGACGGAAGCTCCGTGAATTTTACCCTATCCAGTGCGACTTCATCAAGCCGGCTGCTGTCAAAATCCGCCGGAACATTGCTCAAATTGGCAAAATCCGCCGTTGCGCCGCCCTTAAGCGGCAGGGACCGATAATCCTGCATATCCCAGCAATACAGTTGAAGCGCCTTCAGGCTGCTGAAATCCAGCCGCGGAAGTCTGTCGCCGTCCACTCCGGGCGACAGGCAGACTTCTGCCCCGTCGCCAAAAACGAGCCCGGCCAGGTCTTTTCCGTCAACTCCCAGTATTTCCACTTTGCCCGCCCTGGTGACATCCGTCTGCGGGTGCAGATGGCATTCGGTTATACTAACATTGCTGCCTTCGCCAAACTTCGGTGCCATACAAGGACGAAAATCCACATGATAAAAGCTCACGTCGGCGCATTTCGTATAATCGCCGTCCGCTGTGCCCTCTTTACCGGAAAAACAAACCGCCGTCGCTTTTGCCGTTTTAAAACCGCATAAGGTATCCACAGCGCAATCGTGAAAATCAACTTTTTTGGAAACGGCCGTTGCATCAATATCTTTAGGAAAATTCCGGCAGGACATAAAAGCAAAAGTCCCGTCGGTCGTCTCCGGCAATACCAGCTTGGCATAGCCGGAAAAATCAGCCGCATTGACGGCAGCGTCATCCAAATGCAAAACCATTCTGCGCTCAAAATGGGACTGCAGAGCCTCCTCCCCATATCCTGTTGGTATCAGCACCGGTTCCGAGGGAACCGCATCGGCATATCCGCCGCGCTCTGCCAGCTTCCGCACCCGTTCAACCACATTGTCCGGCTGTTCCCGGCCGGCCATAACCGCGATCAGTATCTCCTTAAATTTCTCGCCGGACAAAACCTCATCCGGAAGTTTTGCCATACAATCCAACATATCGCGGAGGCTGCGCCCGAAATTCGTCGCCTGCAACACTTCATAACAAACGTCGGACGTAATTTCCGCTTCACCGCGTTTATACGGCCTCAGCCGGTTTTCCACTCCCATCGGACTTTTCGGTTTTATAATGTCAACAAAAGCCATCGGCACTCCCCTTTCCGGCTAATCATAAGATAAGTATACCCGAAATTCCGCCCGCTGTCAAAGAAAAACCTCTTCGACCCGAAAATTCCTCCTCTGGCCGGCTTCCTCTCCTGCCGCCTGCACGTCATTTATCAGCCTCCATGTGTCATCAATCGTGCCTAGACCTCTATGCCGCCCGACCGCGCCCAAGCCTCTATGCCGCCCGATTGCGCCCAAGCCTCTATGCTGCCCGATTGCGCCAAGCCTCTATGCCGCCCGACCGCGATAATATGCCGCCCAGGACGGGAGCGGCTGCATAACCCGGCGCACACTCTTTCCGCGCCGTCGGACCTGAGCCTGACTTTCATCGGGAAGCAAAAACTCTGCCTCTCCGGCAATCCCTTCCGCATTGACCTCTTTCAAACGGGAACAGGCACGCAAATCTGTTCGCCGTGAAAGATTTTTGGCTCCCCGTAAATCAACTTTCTCTATCTGTTCCGGAAGTTTCAGCAACGGCTTTCCCGCAAAATCCAAAGCGGCAAACCCCGCTTCCCGCAGCCGTTCATATTTTTGCAAATCAAACGCTGCATCTGGCATATTCCGCACTCTGGAAAAATCCGCCTTTTTTATGCCCCGGGGAAGTTCCAGTTTCTCAACGCCCGACAAATCCGCACAATTCAAAGATATTGCTTCGGCTTTTTCCGCTGAAGACAAATCCAGCCGTTTGGGCAGATTGCGCGCATGCCCCAAATCTATCTGCCGGACATTGCCGTCAAAAACCAGCTTGTCATACCCCGAAAAATCATGATACCGCAAATTCATCTGCGCGGCACTTCCCTGTAAATTCAGGCCATACTGACAGCGATACCCCTGAAGCAGAAATTTTCCCGCTTCCGAATGCACCGCCCGTTCATAGGCAGCCTTATCATGATACCGTTCCGTCATGGCGTACACAACCCGGCGTGTTTCCTCGCTACTCTCGCGCTGCGCCACTGCTCCGAGCAAAACCCGGCGAAAATTCAAATACCGCCGGGTATCGCCCTCAATGGCAAAAGCCGCCCTTTTCACCATTGCACTTATAACCGGCGGATAATTCGTGCTTTGCAGAATGTCAAGGCATAGTTCTGGAGTAATTGCCGAACTGTCGTTTTCTGCTGCCGTTTTTATTTTCTGATAACATTCAAACGGGGACTTTTCCGTGGTAATATCTACGAAATACGGATTTGTCATAAGCATCTCCTTTCGCCCTGAAACATAATCTTTATACGCTCCATACCACATTTTTTGCCTTTTGTAAAGCTGAAATCGCCGCTGCCCCCTCTTCAGTCCCCTCCGTCTTCCCAACACAAAAGAACCGGCAGTCCCCTG